>ERZ808024.49-NODE-49-length-126329-cov-8.581377_pt1 | contig 126329 bp, 115 predicted proteins | sample MGYA00380181_ERZ808024 | MGnify/ENA primary metagenome ERZ808024 (study PRJEB31490, sample SAMN06133413) | mouse gut metagenome | isolation source: Z2_1 | host: mice | place: China: Chengdu | collected 2015-05 ...
TTGTTGTACGCATCTTTCCTACATAAAACTTTTTCAAAAAATATTCAATTTTCTATTGACTTTTTATTTGCAGGCTTGTTTGGAGATAAAGAAACGCCGTGCCTTTGGGGTATTTCTTTATTCAGTTTTTCAATGCTGTGTGCTGGTATTGGGCTTGCAGGGTTCCGGGCGGCATATCAAGGCTCTTTCCCTCAAAAGTAGTAAATTGGTAGTAAATTTCGCTTGAAATCCTGCTTGTATGCCTGTAAATCAAGGATTTTTTGAGATAATCAACCATTTTAATGTATAATTTTAGACATTCTGTGACAGTGCGGTTGTTCTTTTGCTATGAAACTGATATTATAAAGCACACAGAAGTATGGATTTGATCATGTTCGAGGATGTGATACTGGTTACGTTGCCGCTGGGCGCGCAAATACCTGTTTCCAGACTGCGTGAACGAGATCTGAAACAGACCCTCTTACGCTGCTTGAAAAAAGGCTGCCGCAATCCCACTGGCTTTAGACTGTAAATATAGAAAGAAATTACTGATACCAAAACAAATATCAGATGATATAAAACAGCTTTCGCATGAGATATGCCAAAAACATAACGACATATTAAAGAAAGAATATGAGTGGCTGAAAGAAGTGGACAAATTTGCCCTGACGAATGCCATTTACAACATGGACTGTGCATACCAGAAGTTTTTTAAAGAACACGCTGGTTATCCGAAATTCAAAAGTAAGCATGATAACCATAAATCTTACACAACAATTTTCACAAATGGGAATATTGCAGTGGATTTTGAGGATGGGAATAATTATTACAAACAGAAAAAGAAAATAGCAGCATGTCATGAGAAGATTACAAATACCAGGAAAGATTATCTGCATAGGGTTTCCCATGAGATTATCAGCGAAAACCAAGTGATAGTCTCAGAGGACTTACAGATAAAGAATATGGTAAAGAATCATCATCTGGCAAAATCAATATCCGATGTGTCATGGCATGAGCTGACAAGGCAGTTAGAGTACAAGGCAAAATGGAATGAGAGGAAATATATAAAAATAGATACATTTTATGCCAGCAGCCAGATATGCTCTAATTGTGGGTATCAGAACAAGGACATGAAGGATTTATCAGTAAGGGAATGGGTGTGCCCAATATGTGGAGCAAAGCATGACAGAGAGGAATAGCTGATATGGGTATTTTAGTATAGGGCTTAATATTTTTTGCCTGATAGCTCAAGGCATTCTGCACGTTTACTTTTGTGCCAGCCTCACCGGGAAAAAAAAGAAGGCATATCATTTTGCCATATACATTTTCATTTTCTGCATTTTGGACTGGATTGCAAGTAAGTTTTCTTTCCCGTGGATCATGGTGATGGGGATAGAACTGCTTATTTTGTATGGGGTAAATCGTTTTATTCTTTGCAATCGTCCCTCCGCGTCCTGGGTTGCGGCAATTCTCGCTAATTACATCTCCCAGTTTTCCTTTGGGCTTATCAATTCGGTGGAGGCGGTGATATTTCCCCTTGTGACGACACCCCTGCTTTTGTACGCAATGATCACAGCGGCAACAGCAGTCTCCCTTGCCATAAGTATTGCCTGTTATACAAGCGTAGTAAAATCCATATCGCCAGAAGAAATTGGACACATGACAAATATGGGATGCTTATTGTTTCCGGTTCTGTTTTTCTTTACCGCAGAATTGTATATCATGCAGACCTCATATACACAGATTTCCTATGATGTGTCTCCTGCCCTTCTGTTGGAACATACTGCGCTGCTGTTTTTGCAAGCCCTGGGGCTTGGAGCCTTACTCTGTACCTTGTATGCCTATCGTCATCTATGCCGTAGTTTACAGACCAAAGCAGAAATGCAATCCTTGTCTCAAGCAGTCCGGGCACAGAAAATATATATTGCCGAGGCACAAACTCGCTATAAACAGACAAAAGCATTCCGCCACGATATTAAAAATCATCTTTCTGTATTGAGCGCCCTGCTTAACAATAACAAATTTGAAGAGTGCAAAGCCTATCTGCAAAAGCTTAAAACGGTCTCAACCATGTTGTCATTTCCTTGTCAGACGGGTAATTCAGTGGTGGATATTTTGCTGGGAGAAAAGTTAAAGATGGCAAAAGCAGACGGGATCGCGGCTGAGGTTTCCTTGCTCCTTCCAAACCCTTGCGGAATAGATGATTTTGATTTATGTGTGATTTTTGCCAATGCTTTGGATAACGCGATCAGTGCGTGTCAAGCCATTGAGGGAGTAAGGTCGATCCGCATCAGCGGAGAGCGGCAGGGCGACTTCTATATGCTGGCATTTGAAAATACCTGCTCAGATAATCCGCTGCCGCCAACAGGCACCGGTCTTTCCAATATCAAAGCTGTAACAGAGAAATATCACGGTGTGATGCTGACAGAGAAAATTGAACGGCGGTTCTCTTTGAACGTGTTGCTGAACCTTTCAATACATCCAGAGAGCCTTTCAATACAAAAGCCTTGAAATTCCTTTTTTTCGGGGTAAACTGATAATAGCAATATCAGTTACCTATCTTGTGGATTGGAGGAATATATTATGCAGTCTATTTCTGGAATAAATTCAGGCGCGGCGAAGCCGTATGTGCCGATTGCTGATGTGGATGAACCGAAAAAAGTTCAGCGGCCCGAAGATGAAACCCAATTGCGCCATCAAAAACCTGTGATGGATGAATATGTTCCGGAGGAAAAACCGGAACCAACAGGGCGTTACCGGCTGGGCAAAGACGAGGACGGCAAGCCTAAAATCTATTTTGATGACCCGGAGAGGGCAGAGGATGCCCCAGATGCTTCCGATGCCTTTGGTCGGGACAAAAGTGCAGAAGGGCCGGAAAAAAGCGGCTCTGACAAAGAGGGGCAAAGCTGCACTTGCAATACCGATAAGGTTGACCGTGAGATTGAAAAACTAAAAAAGCAGAAACAAGAGCTGGAGCAGCAGATCAACAGGGAAACAGATGAAAGCAAAATAGAGGATTTGAAAGTAAAATTGGCACAGATAGAAAGAGAATTGAGCCAAAAGGACAACGACACATATAGGCGTCAGCACGCTGTATATACATACGCCTAATGTCTGCCGCACGACGGCATTCTCTACTCAAATATGAAAAATAGTCGTTTTTTGACGGTTCATACTGTTATGCCCCACGCCCGAATGGTCTTGTACTGTTCGGGCGCTTTCTTATTTCTGGACCCAGTGATACTGGCTTCGCTGACGTTCCCCGCTCCCCGCCCCCATCTGTTCAGACTCCCAAAATCTGAGCCGCTTTATGAACATTCTGTAAATAGTATAAAAAAGGACTTGACAATTTGTTTCAGGGTTTGAAAAATAAAACTAGCAATTATAGTATTTAGGTGAAAAATGAATAAAAAATGAATAAATTACAACAAGAAATTAATAGTTTTCATAATAAGTTAGTACCAATACTTGAAAAAATTTTGGAACTTCAGACACAGACTGTTTATGTTCTTTGGCATATTGGCTTTATATTTACGGAGATAAAGAGCTTGCGTTGAAAATTTGTGAAATTGCCCATGGGGTAGAGTTTTCATTCGAATTTAGAGATTGGAATAGTGGTATTCAAAATATTTACGGGTTGGAAATTCGTATAGCAAGGGAATTATTAGGTGAAAATCGAAGAAATAATATCCCGCCGTCTTTATTAGAGTATTGTTTCTCAAAAAGAGTTATAAAGGAAGTCAGCTATCCGCAGATTCTAAGAGAAGATAAGATTGCCGCCTGCAATAGTAAATTCTTAAATACTGAATTGTGTCTGGCGCTTTACAATATGATTGGACTCGGCGAGACAGGATTATATACTGAACTTAATAAAAACTGGGGAAAAATCGAAGAAACTATAGATATTTATATTGATTGTCTCAAAGATGAAATCTTATTTGGAGAACTATAGGAGAGGAATTTATTCGGGATTGCTGTTATCAGGAGATTGAAGGCTAATGCCGATTTCCCCTTTTTGCTGTGCGGAAGTAGTGACAAATAGTTTAGAAAAGGTTATAATAAGCTATCTGGTTCATGAAATAAGTAAACAGACAGAGACAGATATTATGGTAAAAAACAATATAGAAAAAGATGAAAAGAGAACTTATTAGTATGTATAATATAGTAGGAAGGAGAACGATATGAAACGTGAAGAATATATTTCTGATGATGCAGTTGTGAAACGTGCAAATGCAGCGGTAAAAATTGAATTGGAAAAGAAAAAAGCATTAGATATTCCTATAGTTGTTTATGATAGACAGACACAAACGATATATCATGAGAGTAGTGATGGAACGAGAGTAGAGATCGGAACAAGAATGAGAAAGGGGCGTTATAGTGAACGTATTGCTAAAAAAGCCTGAAGTAATTGTATTCGCCGGACCTAATGGCTCAGGAAAGCAGCGATTGGTATTTTGAAGATATTCAGGCGCTGACAAGTATAGAGGACATGGAGAAAATAAATTTGAACTGATATGGAGAAAATAAGTGAAATCCTATTAATTTATTTGTTCTAATTCTCATATAGTGCAGAAATTTTTTGTATTCTGCGTTTCATTTCTGTCCGGATGTGTAACGGCTCTAAGCATTCACATTTATCCCCGAAACTAAGAAGGATATTATAGTAGTATTCATTCTCTATGAAAGGGAAACTGACGATATAATATTCTTCACAGTCTGGCGAAATGTGTTCATAGGTGCAAAAATCAAGCACTCTGTCCAGGATGGACTTATGAATACGGATTTTGATTTTTGTTTGCATGGGTTCCAAGATTTCTGCAAAGTCTAATGCCGGTTTTTGATATTCTCGCGGTGTAAAAGTTTCTTCTTGCATTTGCAGATTTGACACACGGGACAGCCTGAACATGCGAAAATCATTTCTTTTGCGGCAAAATCCATACAAATACCAATGACTGCTTTTCAATACGAACTGATATGGCTCAACCGTTCGTAGTGTTTTATTTCCATGGTGGGCAATATATTCAAACGAAAGCAGTTTGCTTTCCTGCAAAGCTGTTTTAATGATCTCTAAGTACGGCTGTATGTTCTCGTTTCCCATCCATGGACTTAAATCTATACATATTTGATTTGCTTTTAATTCAATCTCTTCTGCTTTGTCAGCAGGGATGAAACTCTTTACTTTCGCAAGGGCATTTACCAGTTCGCCGTCGTGTATCATGTTGGAAAGGCTGGAAAGCCCCATTAAGATTGCGGCAAGGTCGGCAGATGAAAAGACCTTTTTATCAATCTTATAGTTTGGCATGATTTCAAAGCCGCCGCCGACTCCTGGTGTTGCATGGACGGGGATACCAGCTATATTGATAGCGTCTATGTCGCGGTAGATTGTGCGGGGTGATACTTCAAACATATCGGCTAACGCTTGAGCGCCTATACGTTCTTTGTTAAGAAGTACCATTATAATACTGACAAGCCTGTCAACTTTCATCTAAAAGCCACCTTTTTATCCGAATTGCTGACATATAGATGTCAACAATTATATGATACGATAATAAAGCAGACAAATCAATAAAACGATGAAAAAGGAGGAAATTTATGTATACGATCTATGCTTATGTTCTTGATACGTTAGCTGACTGGGAAATGGGGCATGTTATTTCGGAGTTGAATTCTGGCAGATTTTTTAAAAAGGACTCACAGCGTGTTGTGCTCACAACGGTTAGCGATTCTAAAGAACCCATCAAAACAATGGGCGGGCTGACAGTCGTGCCTGATTGTGTAATTGATGATATTGTTGTGAGTGAAACAAGCGTGTTGCTTTTGCCGGGCGCAGACACGTGGAATACCCCAAAGCATAGAGCTATTATTAAAAAGGCTGAGGAACTTCTCGATGTAGGTGCAACGGTGTGTGCAATCTGTGGTGCAACGGCAGCGCTTGCTGATCATGGGCTGTTGGATCAGCGTCGGCATACCAGCAATGGACCGGGATTTCTTGAAATGGTTTCTCCCAGCTATCAGGGGCAAAGTTTATATGCAGACAAACCGTCTGTGACAGATGGCGGTCTTATTACGGCAGGTTTCACCGGAGCATTGCTGTGGGCGAAACAGATTATTGAGCGCTTAGGTGTTTTCGAGCCAGATACATTGGAAGCGTGGTATGAATATTTTAGTACCGGTAAGCCTGAACATTTTTTTGCGCTCATGCAGACTTTGCCGGCTGGTAAGGATAATTAAAATTGTCCGGAAGTTTAGCAAAGCCGCAGAGATTTTAATATGGTGCTACTTGATAATAATACGATGCTGAAACAGCCAGTCCGTAAATTTGGGGGCTGGCTGTTTCTGTATCCGTGCGGTTTGTTTTTCTACTTATCGGGATGGTGTGATTTACACAACAGCTTCAACAATGATCTTATCACCAAACCGGATCTCTTGGATACCGGTTTTTTTGTTCTTATTAAAGTTAAAACTGATCATATAACCCTTGTCCTTATGGTAATATTCCAGGTAATCAGTTAACTGCGCCTCGCCCCTTGCGTTGTATTCGGTACCATACCATTTTTTTAGTTCAATAATGAATTGCTCCCCAAGATAATCTACGATAACATCGGTTCGCCGTGCATCTCTTGTCTGTGCCTCGATATAATAATTCCCTGTGCCATTGATGATGGGTCTCAAAAACATCAGGAAGATTTTCCTGCCGTGGTTTTCAATGAACTTATCATCATTGCCGCTGTAAATGTCATTGAAATATTCTACAAATTTTTTCAGAGTCATATCCATGTCAAGCCGGCCGTCATGAATGAAGTAACTTTTATCCCGTTGTGCCAGGGCGCCGATTTTGCTTGAAAGCTCCTCTTCTGAAAGAAAATAATTATAAAGACGCATTTCAAAGATGCGGTTTGCGATCTGTACTTTTCCGTTCTTATTGACCGCATATCCGAACATATGGGAAAGATTGATTTCTTTAGTGTCCGGGTTATATGAGAATTCATTTCCCTGGAATAAAATAGCCTGAAACATCTGTTTCATTGACGGATATTCTTCAAGATGCCGGATCATGCTTTCGAACAATGGGACGGAATTGACTAAGAGCCTTTTTACGGCTTTCTCGATTCCGGCTTTCCCCCATGCGTCTGCCGGATTTTCACATTCATTGCCCGGAATAAGTTTTTCATCGATAAATTTGCATATTGAAGAGACCAGAACGGGATATCCGGCGGTATACTGATATATTTCTTCTGCCATAAGAGGAACATTCATTCCCGTATGGCGGTCAGCCTCATATTCCTCCAGCATGGACATGATCTGTGCGGGTGAAAAACTCATATCCATATCAAAGTCTGCGGCAATATTCCAGGGACTATTGTATAGATGCTCCGTCTCGGGACGCAATTTTAATTTCAGGTTTTTAATGTCATATACGCCCGCAAGGATCACCGAATGGAAGATCGGCGTATTCTCACGTTCCAGATAATATCCGCGAAGCTGTGCCAGGAAATCAATAAATACCTGGTTATTGCTTGCGCTGTCAACTTCATCGATCATCAGCACGACAGGGCGCGGACTGATCTTGCACATATCGCTTAAGCAGCCAAATAATTCGATCATGCCTGTGCTTGGAGCATCGATTTTTAAAGCCGATAACCGCTCCTCCAATTTCTCAGTATCTTCTGACGGGATCATACGGAGGGCTGCGGACAGACTTTGGGCGAAGGCTCTTGAAAATGCGGTTTCGTTTTCAAAGTTGGAGGTTGCAAGCTTTTGAAAATCCAGTGAAAAAATTATATAGTCTTTTTCTAAATACTTAGCCAGAGCCTTAAGCGTTGTGGTTTTTCCGTATTGACGCCCCCGGTTGATGATGAAATACTCCTCATTGTCAACATAAGTTTCTTTTATGATCTTCAATCTGTCGTCAAGTCTTACCATGTAGTGTTTTTGCGGATTACAGAAACCAGTGATGTTAAATCTGCGTGCCATTCGACTTCCCTCCGTTAAATCTGAACTGTCACTTAAGAACTGCAATCTAATTTTAACATCATACATCCGTCTTTGACAAGAGAGGGTTCCCAAATATCAGCAATATCAGCCGTCTCTATATCTTTCCCTAAATCTTTCCATTATTAGATATTGACTTTCCCGTTATGTGTAAAGTGTATAATCAAAACAAATTCTGGAATCTATGAACAGAACGGAGGGTGCGGATGAAAGGAAAGGTTGATATACAGGAATTTTACAGCGTACTGGACAGTTTGTATGAGAAGAAAGAGATGGACAAGGCAGAGCCTTATATGCTTGAGGTTCTTTCAAGAGCCGGTAATCTTGAAGACCTGGAGGGCGTGGTTTCAGTCTGCAATGAACTGGGAGGGCTGTATCGTGCTATGAGGCGCACAGACGAAGCGCTCTGGACTTATGAGAAGGTGATGGAAGGGCTAGAACAGATGGGCTTGGAGGGAACGCGCAACTATGCGTCGGCGCTGATCAACCTCGGCAACGTGCATATTGCCCGGAAGTCTTATGAGAAGGCATACGGCATCGACCGGCAGGCGCTTGAGATACTGGAAAGGCTTGGAGGCGAGGCATATCAGAGAGCCGCGTTATACAACAATATGAGCGCCGCCCTGCGGGAGCTTGGCAGGACGAAGGAGGCGCAGGATATGGCGCTTAGGGCAATAGAGATCATAAGAGAACTGCCGGAGTGTATGGGTGAGCTGGCGACTTCTTACACGAATCTGGGTCAGGCGCAGGCGAAGGAATACGCCTTTTCCGACGCCAGGCAGAATCTTATGCACGCATTGCAGTTATATGAGAACAGCAGTGGAGACAGGGATATTCATTATGCGAACGCGGTGTATGCCCTTGGGAATCTGGACGACGCGCAAGGGTATTATGAGAACGCCGAAGAGAGGTATATCCGGGCGGCGAAGCTGATAGAGCGGGATTTTGGGCATACCTGCGATTACGATCAGATCATGGAGGATCTGCAGAGAGTCAGAAGGAAGGTGAAGAAGGTTGAAGGGAATGGAATTATCCCAGAGTTTTTATGAATTCTGTAAGGAGCAATTATTTGCCGGCGGTTTGGAGGAGCTTCGGGGTTATGCCGCGGCGGGGCTGGTCGGTGAGGGATCGGAATGTTTTGGCTATGATGATGATATATCACAGGACCATGATTTCGGCCCGGATTTCTGTATCTGGATCCCGGAGCGGATCTATCAGGAGACCGGAGGCAGGTTAGAGGCGGCATACGGCGCATTGCCTAAGACATACCGCGGATATCAAAGGAGCAGTTCAAGGCAGACGCTTATCAGACGCGGTATCATGACGGTCGAGGGATTCTACAGGAAATATACCGGAATCCTGCACATTCCGGCTGACGCAAAGGAATGGTTCCAGATTCCGCAAGGTTTCCTTTCCGTTGCGACAAACGGCGCGGTATTTGAGGATCCATACGGAGAATTTACACGCAGACGGGAATATCTGCTTGCCTATTATCCAGAGGATGTGATCCGGAAAAAGCTGGCGGCAAAGACGGTAGCCATGGCGCAGGCAGGGCAATACAACTATGTGCGCTGCTGTAGGAGAGGGGAATGGGAGAGCGCATATCTGGCAGGCGGAGAGTTCGTCAGATCTGCCCTTTCTGTGATCTACCTGCTGAATAAGAAATACATGCCGTTCTATAAATGGGCGTTTCGGGGAGTGGAGACGCTGACAGAGCTTCGGAATGCAGCCGTCGATCTGAAAGCCTTTGTCCGGCTGGAAGATTCATCAAAGAATGCTGTACAGAAAAGAATCCTGATAGAAAGTATATGCAATGAAATCGTCTGTGAACTAAGGAAAAAGGGATATTCTACAAGTAACGGCGATTTCCTTGAACCCCACGGGAATTCTATAATGAGCGGTATCCAGGACGATTGGCTTCGCAGCCTGCATGTGATGGCAGATTATGACTAAAAAAAAGATTTTACGGCGAAAATGATAGAAAGAGAAGGAAAGAAAATGGCAGAAAACAGAGAATACAACTCCAAAGACGAATTGATCGATCATATTATCTCAGAAGAATACGCTATGTTTTCTGAGGTACAGAACATAGGCGGCCGCGCTTCCTGCCAGGATGATTATGACACGTTTTATATTATGCGGTGCGCCCAGCACAGCATTTTTGCGGAAAATACGCTGAAAAGCTATCTGCAAGACATAGAAGATGCACAGAAAACACGAAGGAATCTGATCACAGAAAAGTATTCTTGGATGATGGAAGAAACCGATCCGGCATGGTTTGAGGAAAAGTTGAGTCCGCATCTGCCCCGGCTTAGCCCGCGCAAGATGCGCTTGGTGGAAAGTATGACGGTTACTTTCATGAACTGTTATGAGGATGTGAAAAAGCAGTACCCCAATATGCTCGCCTGGGGACGCGATCCGTATGACAATCAGGGCGGCGCTTCTATCCGGCTGTATTTTTCCGGTGAACTTAAGACATGGTCGGAGGGGACCTTGCTGCTGGCTTGCCAGGATATCATTTCGCATCTGGAGAAACACAAAAATCCGGTGCGTATGATCTACGAGAAAATCATGGATTTTTACAGCCGCGTACTGATGTAAGAAGGCAGAAGAAGTACGGGGCAGAATTCCCGTTAGGGGAAAGGGGAAAAATCTGTAAAAACAGGAAAAAAAGGGCTGTAAGTTTTTTTAGAGCGCCGGATAGGAGGTTAACGGGGAGTTTCAATGTAAAAACTGCACAAAAATGCAGATAAAAATAAGTTGAAATGTACAATATTGACTTTGACCGATAGGGAAATGATACCTTATAAAAGGAATAAATAATGTAACTGCCAGATATCAAATACAATATCAAAGACAGTTACGTTCAGGAGGATCAAGAAAGGAGGAGACAATGAGATATTACGGCGAAGAGGCTTTGGGAATGGTTGAGACATTAGGCATGGTTCCTGCTTTAGAAGCGTGTGATAAGATGCTGAAAGCAGCTGATGTCGAATTGGTCTCGTATGAAAATGTGGGCTCTACCCTGGTGACGATTATGGTCAAGGGAGATGTTGCTGCATGCAGGGCGTCCGTTGACGCAGGAAAAAAAGCCGCGGAACAGATAGGCAAGGTGACGGCGGTGCATGTGATACCTAGACCGATTCGGATCATCGGTGATATCGTATCCTGTCACGATGTAGACATTTATTAATACATAGGGAGAGGGAAGACTTATGGCTAAATATAATGCTTTAGGCATGATAGAGACGTTTGGTCTTGTGTTTGTACTGGAAGCCGCTGACGCTATGGTAAAGGCCGCTGACGTGGAGCTGGTGGGCTATGAAAACACAGCTTCCGGCTATATCTCAGTACTGGTTGCAGGAGACATTGCCGCCTGCCAGAGTGCGGTAGATGCCGGCGTGAAGGCGGTGAAGGATATGGAAGGCAATCTATACAGTTCCGTGGTGATCGCAAGCCCGCATCCGGATCTGTACAAGATCACAGAGCGTTACCGGTTGGATAAACTCCTTCCGCAGATCGATTAGAACGCTTAAGGGAAGGAGACGACATGAATATTATCGACAATGATCTGCTCTCCATCCAGGAAGCCAGGATATTAGCTGAAAATGCAGCGATGGCAAAAAAACAGCTTGCCCAATTCTCTCAGGAAAAGCTCAACACCATTGTGGAAGGAATGCTTGACGCAGTAGTTATGCATCTGGGAGAACTCGCCTTATTGTCCCATGAGGAGACCGGTTACGGGAAGGCAGAAGACAAGGCTGCAAAGAATTATTTTATCTGTGAATCGGTAAGACGAAAGATCCGCAATATGAAATGCGTCGGATTTATAGAGGAAGATGCAGATAACTGCACGGCGAAAGTGGGAGTGCCCTTAGGAGTGATCGCGGCGCTGGTGCCGTCTACCAATCCGGTATCTACCACCATCTTCAACGCGGTGATCGCAGTAAAGGCGGGCAATGCCATTATCTTTTCCGCGCATCCAAGAGCAGTTAAGACAGTCGGAAGAACATTGGACATATTGATCAAGGCCGCCTGCGAACACGGTATGCCGGAATATGGGATCTCCTATCTGCACGCAGTGGACAGGGAAGGGACCAATACCCTGATCAGGCATCCTGAGGTGAATCTGATCTTGAATACCGGAGTTCCTGCATTTCTGGATGAGGCGAACCGTTCCGGCAAGCCGCTGATCTACGGCGGAAGCGGAAACGGACCTGCGTTTATCGAGAGAACCGCCGATGTGAAGCAGGCAGTCAGCGACATTATCGAAAGCAAGACTTTCGATTACGGAATGGTATCTGCCGCGGAACAGTCCGTCGTAGTGGAGCGGTGTATCGAACCGGAAGTCCGGCGGGAACTGACCGCGCAGGGAGCGTACTTTATGACGGAGGAAGAATCCGTCAGATTAGGCAGGCTGCTTTACAACAGCGACGGAAGCATCAATGCGGAATTCGTCGGGATTTCTGCAAAACGTCTGGCGTCAAGAGCCGGATTTTCCGTAGACGGGCAGGTAGAATTGCTGATCGCCGAAGGGAAATACGCGCTGAGCGACAATCCATATAACAAAGAGAAGCTTTGTCCTGTGCTTGCGTACTATATCGAGGATGACTGGCAGAATGCCTGCGAGAAATGCATCGAGCTGTTATTTGCCAAGAACGGCGGGCACACGCTGGTGATCCATTCAGCGGACGATTATGTGATCCGGCAGTTTGCACTCAAAAAGCCGGTGGCGAGGGTGTTGGTCAATACTCCGGCGTCGCTTGGCAGTATGGGCGTGACTACGGCTCTGTTCCCGGCGATGACGCTTGGAAGCGGCGTGACAGGACAGGGTATCACGTCGGAGAATGTATCGCCGCTGAATCTTGTGTATATCCGCACGGTCGGGGCAGGTATCCGGGACAGCGCATATATCAGGAGATATTGCGGTGATCAATTGGCGGAAATTAAGGAGAAACGCAAAATGGAACGTGAAGAGGGGATGCGCCTGATCAGGCGTCTGATCGGTGAGGCGGTTTCCTCTGCATCGTAATAAATGAAAAACAAAAAAAGAAAGTGAGGTATATGAAAATTGGATATTCGTGAATTTTCTACAAAACTCGCAGAAGCAACCAGGGATATGACGCCAGCAGAGCGCCAGGCGATCCAGAAGATGTTCCAGGGAATGAGCGAGCAGATCACAAAAGAAGATCCGGCGCCGGCGTCTTGCGCGTCCGGATGTAAGGACGGATATGCAGGAACGGCAAATCACGGGACAGCTATTCCAGAAGGACCGACAGAGCGTATATTGGCTTTGAAGAGGCAGTATATGAGTTGGAAACCGTCCATCACAACACATCGTGCAAAAGCAATCACCAAGATTTACAAAGAGAATCCAGGAATGCCGAAGATCCTGCTTCGCGGAAAATGTTTCCGTTATTGCTGTGAGACGGCTCCGCTTGTGATCCAGGAGAATGAGCTGATCGTCGGCAACCCGACAGGAGCGCCGAGAGCCGGTGCATTCGCTCCCGATATCGCATGGAGGTGGATGCAGGATGAATTGGATACCATCGAGACACGTGACCAGGATCCGTTCTATATTTCACCAGAAGATAAGAAATATATGAGAGAAGTTCTGTTCCCATTCTGGGAAGGAAAATCTGTAGACGAATACTGCGAAGGCCAGTACCGTGAATGCGGCGGCTGGGAATTATCCGGCGAGTCCTTTGTATCCGATTGTTCCTATCATGCATTAAACGGCGGCGGCGATTCCAATCCGGGCTATGACGTGATCACCATGAAGAAGGGTATGATCGATATACAGAATGAAGCCAGGGAAGCGCTGAACCATTTAAGCTACACGAATCCGGAGGATATCGATAAGATCTATTTCTACAAATCTGTGATCGATACGACCGAAGGCGTTATGATCTATGCCCAGCGCCTCTCAGACTATGCCCGCCAGATGGCGTTAAAGGAGACGAACCCGCAGCGCAGGGCAGAGCTTGAGAAGATCGCAGAGATCAATGCAAGAGTTCCAAAATATAAACCGGAAACCTTCTGGGAAGCGATTCAGGCAGTATGGACCATTGAATCCCTGCTTCCTGTAGAGGAAAACCAGACGGGTATGTCGATCGGCCGTGTGGACCAGTATATGTATCCGTACTATCGGGCAGATATCGACGCCGGACGTATGAACGATTATGAGGCATTTGAGCTTGCAAGCTGTATGCTGATCAAGATGTCCGAGATGATGTGGGTAACGTCTGAGGGCGGTTCCAAGTTCTTCGCCGGATATCAGCCGTTTGTAAATATGTGCGTCGGCGGATGTACACGTTCCGGTGCAGATGCGACCAACGATCTGACATACCTGCTGATGGACGCGGTAAGACACACGAAGATCTATCAGCCGTCGCTTGCATGCCGTATCCATAATAAATCTCCTGAGAAATATCTGCGTAAGATCGTAGATGTTGTTCGTGCGGGTATGGGATTCCCGGCCTGCCATTTCGACGATACGCATATCAAGATGATGCTGGCAAAGGGCGTGTCTGTAGAGGATGCAAGAGATTACTGTCTCATGGGCTGCGTTGAGCCGCAGAAGGCAGGACGGTTATATCAGTGGACTTCGACTTCTTATACACAATGGCCGATCGCCATTGAACTTACGCTGAACCATGGAGTTCCGCTCTGGTACGGCAAACAGGTAACACCGGATGAAGGACCGCTTACCCAGTATCAGACTTTTGAGCAGTTTGACCGGGCTGTTAAGAACCAGATCGACTACATCACAAAATGGACGGACGTTATGACGGTGATCTCCCAGAGAGTACACAAGGAACTGGCGCCGAAGCCATTGATGTCCATTATGTATGAAGGATGTATGGAAAAGGGCTACGGAGTTGAATCCGGCGGAGCTATGTACAATTACGGCCCGGGCGTCGTATGGTCAGGACTTGCCACCTACGCAGATTCCATGGCGGCGATCAAGAAGCTTGTATTCGAGGATAAGAAGTATACTCTGGAACAGCTGAATCAGGCTCTTCTTGCTGATTTTGAAGGATATGAGCAGATCAGAAGAGACTGTCTGGACGCACCGAAGTATGGAAATGATGACGATTACGCAGATAGCATCTGTGCGGATATCATTCAGTACACAGAGCATGAGCATAGAAAATATAAGACCTTATTCTCACATCTGAGCCACGGTACGCTGTCAATTTCCAACAATACACCGTTTGGTATGATGACAGGCGCGTCTGCGAACGGAAGAAAGGCATGGCTGCCTCTGTCCGACGGTATCAGCCCGACACAAGGCGCGGATTACAAGGGACCGACGGCGATCATCAAGTCCGTATCAAAGATGGCGAACGACAATATGAATATAGGCCTGGTACATAACTTTAAGCTGATGCCGGGACTTCTTGACACAATGGAAGGCGAACAGGGATTGATCACACTGCTGCGCACGGCAAGTATGTACGGCAACGGCGAGATGCAGTTCAACTATGTGGATAACCAGTCTATGCTGGAGGCACAGAAGGATCCGGACAGCCACAGAGACCTTGTGGTACGTGTCGCAGGTTACAGCGCGTTCTTTACCGAGCTGTGCAAGGATGTTCAGGACGAGATCATCAGCAGGACTATGCTGACAAAACTTTAGACGATCACACGGAATGAAGGAGTTCACTTATGAGCGAAGTGCAAAATGAAGATATTGAACGGAAGGCAGTCATATTTAATGTGCAGAAGTATAACACATTCGACGGCCCCGGCGTCAGGACTCTGATATTTTTTCAGGGATGCCCGCTCAGATGCAAGTGGTGTGCGAATCCAGAGGGCCTTGAACGGAAATTCAAAGTGATGTTTAAGGCTGACGTATGTGTAAACTGTAATAGATGCGTTGCGGTGTGTCCGAACGGCGTCCATCAGATGTCAGCCGATACAGGCAGACATCTGATCGACCGCGGCAAGAAGTGCATCGGTTGCCGGGCGTGTGAGTCGGCCTGCCTGGTCAAGGCGCTCAACATTGCCGGAGAGGAAAAGAGCATATCCGAGCTTCTGGATATCATAATGGAGGATAAGGACTTCTACATGATGTCAGGAGGCGGGGTGACGCTTGGCGGAGGCGAGGTGACCAGCCAGCCGGAAGCGGCAGGAAGCCTTCTATCTGCGTGCAAGAAGTCGGGAATCGGGACTGCGATCGAGACCTGCGGTTATGTGAAGCCGGAGAATTTAAGGATGCTCGCGCCGTTTGTAGATCTGTTCCTGTTTGATATCAAGCATATCGATTCAGAACGGCATTATGAGTGGACCGGCGTCCGGAACGAACTGATCATTGAAAATGTGAAGTGGCTTCTGGGAAATAATAAGAATGTCAAGATCAGGATGCCTCTGTTAAAAGGAGTAAACGACAGGCGTGAAGATATTGAGGGAATCGTAAAACTGCTGACACCGTATCAGGATTACAATAATTTTAAGGGCATAGACCTGCTGCCTTATCACAAGATGGGCATCAACAAGTATAAACAGCTTGATATGGAATATCAGATTGAAGGAGATCCCTCTCTTTCGGCAGAAGATCTGGACAGGATCGAAAAATGGATCAGCGGGTATGATTTACCGGTAGCAGTAATCCGGCATTGATGGAGGAAGGAAAATGGGATTTCTTGACGACAGCTCCGATATAAGGAATCGGATCATTGAAGAATCGGTACCCGGGAAACAGGTGACAATTGCACACGTGATCGCATCGCCCATGCACGATATCTATGAAAGGCTTGGGATCGAAGAGGCGGGAGCGATCGGGATTCTTACGCTTTCGCCTTATGAGACAGCGATCATTGCAGCAGATATAGCCGTGAAAGCGGCGAATGTGAAGATAGGCTTTCTGGATGGTTTTACGGAATCGGTGTTTTTAAGCGGTGATGTCCAGAGTGTGGAGACCGCCCTTGCGGCGGTCACCGATACGCTGAAGAATATGCTGGGATTCACCGTTGCGCCGATCACCAGAACGTAGTACGGAGCATTGGATGGAGGAGAGAATGAAATTTATAACAGAATATGATCTTCGTGCCAGGTTCAATGAACAGCCTTTTACAGACTATATAATTGAGAAAAATACCCGTCTGACGCCAGGTGCAAGACAGTTTTTGTCGGATCGGAGGATTACCCTTTTGGAGGACGGTGCGGACAGAAGCGTTAAGGTGCAGGAAACGGACCGCAAACGGATACCGGAAGCCTGCCAGGCTTGTGAAGCAGCAGGTTCAAAGAAGGATTCTCTGGCAATTGCAAAGCTTCTAAGCGATGTGGAGGTTCTGGAAGCGGAATTCCTTGTCATAACGAGCCAGATCATCGAAACGGATATTGAGATCGCCGGACAGATGTCAAAAGCCGGGCATGAGTTCGGCAGGATCAAGACTCTTCTGACGGATGGAACGGCAGATCTCAATATCAGCTTTGAGGGATGCACAGGGATGGATAAGGAGCATTTCGGTAAGGACCTGGGCAATTGTTTTGACATTACAGACTTCTATATACAGTCGCCGAACGGAAAACTAATTGTTCAGATGAATGCCCTGCGGGCTAAGATCAGAGCGATGAGGATCAGCGCTGCAGAAGCGCTGAGCGCAGACAGAGAGGAAAAGCGCCAGGAGGCAGTGACAGAGGCAGTCAATCAGATCATCAATAAATTGTCACAGCTGATATGTATGGCGGCGGGGGTGAAAACATGCAGAAGGACGTAATAGATTTCAAGTTCTGCGACGAACTTGTAGAAGAATTTAAACAGGTGATAGAACACCCGGTCCGATCAAAGAGTTCCGTCTACTATGTGGGCGTGGATCTTGGAACTGCATGTGTAGTAACCGTGGTTCTGGATGAGAACCGCAAGCCTGTGGCAGGAGCCTATGAATATGCAGACGTGGTAAGGGACGGAATGGTCGTGGATTACATCGGAGCGGTTGATATCGTCCGCCGGATGAAAGCAGAGCTGGAAGAAAAGCTCGGCGTAGAAGAATTAGTATATGCGGCGGCGGCGATCCCGCCGGGGACAGATACCCTGGACGGAGGAGCAGTTAAGAATGTGGTGGAAGCGGCAGGCTATATGATCACATCGCTGGAAGACGAGTCTACTGCGGCGAATAAAGTTCTCCGTATACAGAACGGCGCGGTGGTAGATATCGGCGGCGGAACTACGGGAATATCCATCTTCAAAGACGGAAAGGTAGTATACGTGGCAGATGAGCCTACCGGCGGTACGCATTTTTCCCTGGTGTTATCCGGCGCTTACCGGAAGACCTTTGAGGAAGCAGAGCTTTTTAAGAGAGATGGGGCGAATCATAAAGAGATACTGCCTGTGCTAAAGCCTGTGATCGAGAAGGTATCCGCGATCATCAGCCGGCATATTGAAGGGTATCAGGTCGACAGTATTTCCTTAGTCGGCGGTACCTGCTGCCTGGCGGGAATCGAAGAGATCATTGAGAAGAATACCAAGATACCAACTTATAAACCGATAGATCCCATGTTTGTGACGCCTCTGGGAATTGCATATAGTTGTACTGACAAAGAGAGATAGGACGGCGGAGAAGATATGGAGTTTCGGATCATTAAATCCCCGACAAAAGGAACGCTTGATATATTAGAGCGTCGGAAAGGCTCAGGCAGCAAACAGACGCTTGGGCACGTGGGTGCGGTTGGGCTTGTACAGGGCAGGCTGATCGAGATGATCGCGGCGGCGGATATCGCCGAGAAAGCGGTCGGTGTCACGGTAGAGGACATCAGAGGAAGCTGCCCGCAGAATATGATATTGCTGGCGATATTTGGAGACACTTCTTCGGTAGAGTCTGCGATTGAGAAGATCAAGGAGAGCTTGTAAGAGGTGAGGAATTATGGTGACAGCGAGATTGATCGATAATATCTGGGCAACCAGGAAATCAGAGCTTCTAAACGGCTATAAGCTGATGCTTGTTGAGATCATAGGCGGAATAGAAGCCGGTAAGAGACTGGTGGCGGCAGATGTGATCAGTGCGGGGATCGGAGACCGGGTACTTGTGACCACGGGATCTTCTGCCCGCAGAATGTTTGATAACGATAATATCCCGATTGATGCAGCGATCATCGGAATTATTGACGAGGATTGCTGTTTCGAAGAATAGAACAGGAGGTGAAAGACAAGAATGAAAAAACTGATTGATGTAGCCGCCGTGAATGAGATGAAGGCAAATGGGCAGAGTATCGTCTATACAGACGGGAATACATTGCTTACGCCGGCAGCGATGGATGCGATCAACGCGAATGGCATGACGGTCAAGGAAGGCGCATGTCCGGCCGCAAAGGAGACGCCGTCTGCTTCCTGCTGTCAGGATCATAAGACTGCAGCGGCAGGGGCCCCGGAAGGAGAAGTAAGCGCGGACCTGATCTTTAAAGTCCTGTCAAGCCTTTCAAAGAGCGGGCTTCTAAATGACATGCTTGCGGCATGCGGGGCGGACAGTAAGCCGTATGAGGCAGAGTACGATCCGGCAGGATTCAAATTGATCCGCGGCAGCAGTGTCAGGACGGAGGTCTTAGACACAGGCGATCCTGCACAGGCAGGCAAGGTCAACTATAGGGAGATCATAGGTGCAGACGACAGATCTTCCATAGCGGCGGGCATTATTACGATTGACGACGTCAACTTTGGCTGGGAAACCGAATGTCAGGAGATCTATTATATCATAAGCGGCTGTATTACTGTTACGATCGACGGAAAAGTATATGAAGCGAAGGCTGGCGACGTGTTCTTTATCAAGAAGGGAATCAAGTGTGCATTTGGCGCCAAAGGACTTGGAAAGGCATTTTATGCAACATACTGATCAATTAGGAGGATGATATATGCAGGCTTTAGGTTTTATTGAAACCAGAGGGCTGATCGCAGCCATTGAAGGTGCGGACGCTATGCTTAAGGCGGCCGAGGTGCGTCTGGTGGAAAGAACATTCGTAAAAGGCGGTATCGTCACCATTACGGTCACAGGAGATGTTGCGGCGTGCAGGGCTTCCGTGGATGCGGCGGCGTCTGCGGTTGCCAGAATGGGAGGAACGATTCTTTCCACACATGTGATTCCGCGTCCGCATGAAAGCCTTGACGGTTCGATGATCGGTTCTGTAGATCCGGTTTGGGAACAGGAAGAGATTGAGAACACAGAAGATAAATTAGAAGAAGATGCCTTTGAGGAAGAGCCGGAAACGGCAGATGAAGAGACCTCTAAGGAAGAGCCGGAAGCGGCCGGGGAAGAAAAACCGGATCAGAACCCGGAATCTGAGGCGAAGAAAGCAGGAGCAAACAGGGCATATGTTGAGAGTACCGTGGAAACAGATGGGATCGATAAGGCAATTTCAGTGCTGAAACGCTCCAGAACAGCCGAGATAAGAGAAATGCTCCTTGGCGAATATCCGGAAACGAATCTTAACAGCGAATCGGCGGCAAACATGACAAAGAGAGAAATGTTGGATTGGCTGAAAGATTTCTACACTGAATCATAGTGAGGAGGAATATTATGGATAACATGGATCTTGATCTGCGGTCCATACAGGAGGCGAGGGATCTCTGCAAATATGGTTCCGCCGCCGCCGAGCGTATTGCGAAATACTCGGAGGATCAGATCGACAAGATTCTACAGAATATGGTCAGAGTCGCAGAGGAACACGCGGCAGAACTGGCGCAGATGGCTGTAGAAGAGACTGGCTTTGGAAAAGTACAGGACAAAATATATAAGAATCACGGAGCATCGACTCTGGTGTATAATTATATCAAAGATATGAAGACACAGGGGATCATCTCAGAGGATCCTGTGAACAAGATGTTTGAGGTTGCCGATCCGGTCGGTTTGATCATGGGTATCATCCCTTCTACGAATCCGACGTCGACGGTGATCTACAAATCACTGATAGCGGTTAAGGCAAGAAATGCAATTGTGTTCTCCCCTCATCCGTCAGCGCTTAAGTGCACCTCCAGGGCTGCGCGGCTGATGGCACAGGCGGCGGTAGACGCAGGGGCGCCGTCGGATACGATCGGATGCCTGTCTATGTGTACGATGCAGGCGACGAATGAACTGATGCACAACGACGCGATCAAGCTGATCATCGCGACCGGCGGTCCGGGCATGGTAAAAGCTGCTTACAGCGCCGGCAAACCGGCGATCGGAGTAGGGGCGGGCAACTCTCCTTCCTATATCGAGCGTACTGCCGATGTGAAAAAAGCCGTATCGAATATTATCGCGAGCAAGACATTTGACAACGGTACCATCTGTGCGTCGGAACAGTCTATCATAGTAGAAGAGTGCAATCACGACGCGGTTGTTGCGGAGCTGAAGGCGCAGGGAGCATATTTCATGAATCCTGATGAAGTTAAAAAGGTATGCTCTGTACTGTTTAAAAACGGCCATACTATGAATGCGAAGTATGTGGGAAGATCTGCCAAGGTTATTGCAGACGGCGCAGGAATCAGCGTACCGGACAATACGACCGTGCTGATCGGAGCGCAAAGCGGTGTCGGAGAAGGGAATCTCCTGTCATACGAGAAGCTGACCTGCGTGCTTGGATTCTATGTTGTGCGCGACTGGCATGAGGCGTGCGAGCTCTCTATGAAGCTGCTCCAGAACGGGATCGGGCATACGATGAACCTGCATACCCAGGACGAGAAGATCGTCCGTGAATTTGCAGTAAAGCCGGCGTCGCGTATTCTTGTCAATACCGGCGGAAGTATGGGCGGAACCGGATTAAGTACCGGGCTTGCACCGGCGTTTACGCTTGGCTGCGGAACCATGGGCGGAAGCTCCGTATCGGAGAATGTAACGCCGCTGCATCTCATCAATAAGAAGACGGTATGCTATGGGATCAAGGATGCGGTCACTCTTGCCAGTGATGATCCGACGTTCCATGTATGCGCTGATGCTTCAGCAAAGAGCCAGACATGTTCGTCTATTCCGGCAACGCCGATCTCTTACAGTACCGGATGCAACAGCTGCGGATGTGACGCACAGTCACCGGCAAGCTTCGTCAGAAATCCGATGGCAGCGGCTCATGCGGCTTGCGTGGCAGGTACACAGACTGTCTCAGAGGACATCGACAGCAGGAAGATGGCATCGTCAGATGAAGGGATCAATCTTGAACAGTTGAAGGATATGATCAATGGGCTGGTGAATGCCATGAAGGGAGAGTAAAATGGAGAATAACAGCTATAATGAGATTCTGGAGCTGTTCTTAAAAGCAGTTGAATCTGTGAAATCTTCCAACTCTGACGCATATACAGAGGATGCAAAAAAGGGCTTGGTCCCGGTAGGGATCTCCAACCGTCACGTGCATCTGACAGAAGAGGCGGTCGAGGTACTCTTCGGAAAAGACTACGTGCTTGAACGGATCAAGAATCTGTCCCAGCCGGGGCAGTTCGCCTGCAAAGAGTGCGTGACGCTGTGCGGTCCGAGAGGCGTGATCGAAAAGGTCCGGGTACTGGGGCCCACAAGGCAGCAGAATCAGGTAGAGATCCTTGCCGGCGATATGTTTAAGTTAGGCTTACAGGCGCCTCTTAGGCAGTCCGGGGATCTTGCGGAAAGCGGCGGTATCATCATGGTGGGGCCGAAGGGTTCCGTACAGATCAAAGAAGGCGTTATCGTGGCTCAGCGGCATATACATATGAATCCTATGGAGGCAAAAGCTTACGGGGTTCATGACGGGCAGAAGGTAAAACTGGCGGTCGACGGGCCAAGGGCCGGGATCATGGACAATGTAGTAGTCCGTGCAGATGACAAAGGCGCTCTGGAGTGCCATATTGATACAGAAGAGGCAAATGCATACTGCATTAACTCAAAAACCAAATTAATGATAATTAAATAACAAAATTATTTATAAAACAGGAGGAAATAAAAATGACAAAGTATGATGCATTAGGAATGATCGAGACAAAGGGACTGATCGGCGCGGTAGAGGCAGCAGACGCTATGGTAAAAGCGGCTAACGTTTATCTGATCGGAAGAGAATTCGTAGGCGGCGGCCTGGTTACCGTTATGGTCCGCGGAGACGTAGGAGCCGTTAAGGCTGCGACAGATGCCGGAGCTGCGGCTGCACAGAGAGTCGGCGAACTGCTCTCCGTACATGTGATCCCGCGTCCGCATCAGGAAGTGGAATCTATTCTTCCGACAAAAGCAGAGTAATTCATCATGATCGGGTCTGCCCAAACACAGGCCCGATTTTGAAAGGTGCTAGTACATCATTGCATTAATTCTTGCGTAATAAGCGCCTGCTATCCATGCCATCTGCACGCCTTCGAACCTAGATGCAGCCCGCTGCACCGTCAGTTCGCAGACGCACAGCTGACACGAATATCAAGCACTATTACTTCAAGATTAATGCAATAATGTACTAGAAATCAGGATAAAAGGAATCGTGTGGTGAGGATGAGGGAAAACAAGAAAAAATTATATTCTATTGGCGAGGCTAGTAAGATCTGTAATGTCTCTACAAAAACACTGCGTTTCTATGACAAGATGGGTGTTGTAACACCGGATTACGTCAGCGAAGAGAACGGATACCGTTATTACAGCGGTATCACGCTGCTGAAAATTCCTGTGATCAAATATTATAAGCAGCTGGGGTTTAAACTGGAGGAGATGGTAGGACTTCTGAATGGGGAATCTTATCATGGTATGGAGGATAATTTCCGTAAGAAAATAATAGAACTGAGCCGGGCAGAGCAGGAGATCCATAAGAGCTATGTGTCTGTGAACGACTGGTATGAGTTGATCCGGGAAGCAAAGACGGTATCTGCCCAGGCTGAGTGTCCGGTATGTATTAAATATCTGCCTACTCAGGAATATGCGTATCTGGATCAGGAGTTTTCCTATAACTACAGAGACGCCGTGATCAATATACCATGGACGGATTACCTTTCCAGTATGAATTGTTCCATTACCGGTCCGATCATCATAGAATATCCTTCCATGCAGGACAAGATGGAAGGAGTCTGCCGCACTGCACGGATCATGCAGCGGATCGTCGGGACTTGTGACAGACGGACGAACATCCTTGTCATGAAAGGACAGATGGTGGCGTCCCTCTATCATTTGGGCGGTTATGACAACATGAAGGAGAGCTATCAGAAGATCCTTGAATATATTGAGAAGCAGGGCTATGTCTGCAAAGAAAGATCGATAGAACGGTATGTATTGGATTACTGGACATCAGAGATCCTGGATGAATTTGTGACAGAGATCATTATTCCGATCTGTAAAAAAGCATGATTTTAGACAGCGAAAGAAAGGAGGAGTTGATATGGAAGAATTTACTATGAACACAAGAATATATATGGGCGAAGATTCCTGCGAAAAAATAAGTGAATTTGAGATAAAGCGCGCATTTATCTTCTGCGATCCTTTCATGAAGCAGTCAGGAAAAACCGATCTGATCGTGACAAAGCTAGTGAAGATGCGTGTGGAATACTATATTTTTGCAGACGTAGTTCCGGATCCTGACATGGCGGTGATACAAAAGGGATTGAATCAGCTGAATGCTTTCAAACCGGATACAGTGTTCGCCTTTGGCGGCGGTTCTGCCATTGATACGGCTAAGGCGGTCGTACATCTGTATGCCAAGATGCATGATATCGCAAGACCTTGCATCATCGCGGTCCCGACCACAAGCGGGACCGGAAGTGAAGTGACTGCGTTTGCGGTGGTTTCAGACAGGGAGGCGGGGGTTAAATATCCGCTGATCGATTCCCGGATGATACCGGATGCGGTATTCTTAGATCCGAAGCTTACGTCCACCGTACCGCCGTCCATCACGGCGGATACTGGAATGGATGTGCTTACGCATGGACTTGAAGCCTTTGTTTCCACGGATGCCAATGATTTTACCGACGCTATGGCGGAGAAGTCCATACGGACGGTCTGGGATTATCTGGAACGCTGTGTGGCGAGCGGGGATGATATGGATGCAAGAGCCCATATGCATAACGCGTCCTGCATGGCGGGTATGGCGTTTAACGCGGCTTCACTTGGAATCTGCCACAGTATGGCGCACGCGCTGGGGGCACAGTTCCATCTTCCGCATGGGCGCTGTAATGCGGTGCTTTTACCCATCGTTATCGAATATAACGCCGGACTTGAAATACCGGGTGAGACAGACGCGCTTTTGCGTTATCTGGATATTGCAAGGCTTCTTGGGATCTCGGCAGGAACGAATAAAGCGACGGTCCACCTTATGGTACGCCAGATCCGCAGTCTCATGAGCCGGATCGGCATTCCGGTCCATTTTGCAGAACTGAATATCGATGCTGACAGCTATCTGCGATCGATCGATGTTATGGCAGAGAACGCACTGAAAGACCGTTGTACCGCGACCAATCCCAGAGTACCGGCGGCGGAGCACATCAGGCGGCTGTATAAGAAGCTTTATCAGTCGTAAAAAACAGCATTAGGAGGAAAATATAATGACAGTAGACAAATCACATTCCATTGGTATCTGGTCAGGTATCATATCTGGTCTTACATATGGGATCTATACGACACTCGTTATGGTGGCAGGCTATTATGAGCCCCTGGTAACGGCGGCGGGATTGCTTGCGGCGCCCTATGTGTGTTCCGGGTTAAACGACCTGTTCGCGGGAATCTGGCTTTCTATATATAATATAAAGAGGGGACGGATGGCGGAGGTATGGCAATGCCTGAAAACCCGGCCGGGACAAATGATCGTCCTTGGTTCTCTGCTCGGCGGCCCCGTAGCAAACGGAGCCTATCTGGTAGGCTTGGCACTTGCCGGAGCCTATGCGATCCCGATCTCTGCAACATGTAGTCTCTTCGGCGCTATTTTCTCATGGATATTCTTAAAGCAGAGGCCTACGAAGAGAGTTGTGGCAGGTATGATCATCTGTGTGTCGGGCGCTATCATCATTAACTGGGTGGAACCGGAAGGAACGAAGAACTTTACTCTCGGTATCATCTGTGCCCTGATCGCGGCGATCTGCTGGGGACTTGAAGGGATGTTCTCAAGCTCCAGCGGTGAAGAGCTGGAACCGGAGATATCCGTGAATCTGCGTGAATTGATCTCCGGTATCGTGGATCTGGCGATCATCGTTCCGGCTGTCAAAGCATTGTCGCTCCTTGCGGGAACCTTACAGGCGGGGATCCCGGTTATCTGGCTCCTTGTGGCGGGGCTTTCTGCCGCGGTTTCATTCCTCACCTGGTATAAGAGCAATGCATTGGTTGGATGCGCCATCGGAATGTCGCTGAATGTAACTTATGCATTCTGGGGAGTATTATTCTGCGTATTATTCCTTGGACAGGAATTGACGGTTACGATCGTCGCAGGATCTATCATTATCGTTCTCGGTGCCGTGCTTGTTACGATGAATCCGCTGGATCTGTTTCGGAAGAATCAGAGCGCATAGTTGAATACGGCACAGAAGCAGTAAGATTAATAAATAAACCGGCAAAGAAACAGCATGTATAATCACGCATGCTGTTTCTTTTTTTGTATTGAGTATAGATGTTTTTATTATATGTAAAACGAGCAAAAAATGATGTTTTTTAGCTGGTTATGTGATACAATGAAGAGTAACGATAAGCACAGGTAAAGACGATGAACGGGAGGAGGCACAGTCATGTTTAGGAAGAGGTCTGGAGCATTAAGAGGTGCGCTGCTGACGGCGGCAGTCTGTATATGCGGTACCGGACTTGCAGGATGCGGCGAAGCTGATGATAAGCATTTGTCCGAAGCCGGCAAAGAACAGACAGCAGATAACAGAGATTATAATGTTGAGGCTGTTGCGGAGGCGGTTGATTTTGATCATAAGCTGGAAGGATATGAACCTTTAAAGAAAGAATATAATTTCTATTTTACTTATAAAACCGTCCATCCCTGGTGGGATGCGGTAGCGCTTGGAATTGAAGACGCGGCAAAGCAGTACGAGCAGTCGGGCGTCATCATCAATTACGAGTATCTTGCTCCCAGAAGCGTTTCGGCACAGGATCAGGTGCAGCGATTAACGGACGCTTCGGGGAGGAATTTTGACGTCATCGGTGTGGATGTTGCAGATGTAGATATCGTCACTCCGGTGATCAACGGGCTTATAGAAGACGGACAGAAGGTCATGACATTCTCAAGCTCGGATGCTTCAAAGGAAGACGGATGCGCCCGTATTGCTTATGTGGGCAATACACATAATTATGAGGACGGCGCCAGTCTCACAGAGGCTCTCTGCAAGAAGCTTGAGGGCCGCGGCAAGGTCGCTGTTCTTGTGGGAACCAGAGAGGTTCCCTGTCATGAAGACAGAGCCCTTGGCGCGCAGGATGTCATTGCGCAGTACCCGGATATGGAGATCGTTGAGCTGGCGTATGACGAGGATAACGAAGAGAAGGCGTATGAGCTGACGAAGGGATTCTTAGAGCAGCATAAGGATCTTGCGGGGATCGTCTGCTGTAATATGAGTAATCCGGTGGGCGCTGCCAGGGCGGTCCTTGAAGCCAGACGCGAAGAAGATATCTTGATTGTAGGAATGGATCACGACCAGGAAGCGCTCCGGTATCTGAGGGACGGAGTCATATATGCTCTTGGCGTTCAGGACTGCTATTCTATTGGTTTTGATACCGTTCAGGTGGCGGTAAAGATCGCGGACGGACTTATGCCGGGTGAGGCATATCCTGAGAAGACAGAAGAGACAACGACGATCATTTACCAGAAGGACGCGGCGGCAATGCTTTGGACATTATACGGTGAGATGGAGTAAGGAGCGGAAAATGAATCGATCACAACATAATAGTATCAATGAAAAGCGGAGGAGGCAGACCGTTGCTTTCGCCATATGGGGCGGGCTTATCATTGCGGCTATCCTTCTCGTTACGACCATATGGGTGTCGAACAGTGCGAGAGTCGGCACGAATAAGGCGGTAAACAGAGTCAGCCAATTCTATCTGGAGGAACTGGCGGGACGGAGGGCGCAGGTTGTCTCGGAGGAGTTGAAGGATCATTTCACATATATGAAGAATGCGCTTGAAGTGCTGGATGAATCGGATCTGGAATCGCAGGAGACGCTGCGGCGTTTCCTTGGAAGGGTGAAGAGGCTGTATAGTGTGGAGAAATTTGCCCTGGTAGATGAGAACGGGATCGTCTATACGGAACACAGTACCGCGTCAGGGCTCAGCAGGTACAGTTTCCTTGCCGAGGAACTTACGGAGCCTGTGATCAGTACGTCGAATCCTTATGGAGCGAGGAAGCAGGTGCTTCTTGCTATCCCGACAGAGGGTATAGCATTTCAGGAGACCCGGCTTAAGGTATGCTTTGTCCAGCTTGATATCAGCGAGATGTTAAGCGCCCTGACGCTGCAGACGGATACCAATGAGACATACTGCAACCTGTATTACCGTAACGGTGAGAGTCTGACCAATGACGACTTCGGGTATCTTACGGCGGGTAAGAATATTCTTGCTGAACTTGCGGATGCCGAGATGGATGAGGGGTCGAGCTATGAGAGGCTGGTGTATGATTTTACTAACGGGAATCTGGGTCAGATTTCCTTCAGCTACAGGGAAACGCAGGAAGAGCTCTGTTATATTCCGATAGAAGATACGAACTGGGTATTGACCATTCTGATCCGGGAGAATGTTATCAGCGACCAGATCAGTTCCATCAGTTCCGATATGATGCGGCACGGCATTATCCAGATCGTGATCACGGTGTTCGTCATGCTTGCGGTGTTCCTGGGACTGATCTATCATTCCAGGAAGAATGCCCAGATTCTCTTGCGGCAGGAAAAGGAAGACGGCGACAGGATCAGGGCCGCCTATGCGCAGATAGAGAGAGAGCAGACGGATATGGAGAATATCCACACTGCCATGGGTTCCGGCCGCTGGGGTATGGAATTCAATGAGAAGGGAGAAATCGTTTCCTGTATGTGGTCGGATACCTTCCGGGAAATGCTGGGATATGAGAGCGAGGAGGACTTCCCCAACAGGCTGGAGTCATGGTCGGATCTGCTGCATGAGGACGATAAGGCATGGGCGGTTCAGGAATTCTGGGATACCGTAAGAGATTACAGTGATGAGAAGAACTATAATGTAGAATACCGTCTTCTTACCAGGAAGGCCGGGTGGAGATGGTTCCATGCCGCCGGAAGGCTGTCCAGACGGGAGGATGGTTCGCCGATTACCTTTGTAGGGCTCTTCGTAGATATTGATGATGAGAAGAGGCTGGAAGCACAGTTGGAGAGACAGAACATAGATCTGCAGGATGCCCTTGCAGCTGCGCAGCACGCCAATAAGGCGAAGACTACGTTCCTTAATAATATGTCTCATGATATCAGGACGCCTATGAACGCGATCATAGGATTTACTTCTCTGGCGGCGGCACATATTGACAATACAGAACAGGTTCAGGATTATCTGTCGAAGATCACTACGTCAAGCAATCATCTGCTGAGCCTTATTAATGATGTTCTGGATATGAGCCGTATCGAGAGCGGCAAGGTTAAGATCGAGGAGAAGGAGACGTCTCTCCCGGAGATCATGCATGATCTGAGGACGATCGTGCAGGCAGATATCTCGTCGAAGCAGTTGGAATTCTATATAGATACGGCCGACGTGGTCAATGAAAATGTAATGTGCGACAGTCTGAGACTTAATCAGATCTTGCTGAATCTTCTGAGCAATGCCATGAAATTTACAGAACCCGGCGGAATCGTGAGCGTCCGTATCATACAGAATGAGAATATACATGAAGGTTATGCATCCTATGATTTCCAGGTAAAGGATACGGGAATCGGGATGAGCCAGGAATTCTTAGAGCATGTGTTTGAGCCGTTTGAGCGGGAGAGGACAAGTACGGTCAGCGGAGTACAGGGCACGGGGCTTGGAATGGCGATCACCAAGAATATCGTGGATATGATGGGCGGTACGATCTCTGTGGCCAGTGAAGAAGGGAAGGGAACGACATTTACCGTGTCACTGCAGTTTGAGACATGTTCCGGTTCGGTGCGGCAGGAGGAGATCCCGCAGCTTAAGGGGCTTCGTGCGCTTGTGGCGGATGATGATTTTAATACCTGTTCCAGTGTTACCAAGATGCTCTCCACGATAGGAATGCGTCCGGACTGGACTACTTCCGGCAAAGAAGCGGTGCTCCGTGTCAAACTGGCAAGAGAACAGAACGATGAATACGCAGCCTTCATCATCGACTGGCTGATGCCGGATATGAACGGTATCGAGGTAGTGAGACGTATCCGGGGAATCATCGGAGATGATACGCCGATCATCATCCTGACTGCTTACGACTGGACAGATATTGAGGAAGAAGCGAGGAATGCAGGCGTTACGGCATTTTGCTCGAAGCCGATCTTCTTATCGGAGCTTCGGGGGATTCTGGAGTCTCCGTATACGACGCCTGATATGGAAGCGGCCGAAGCGGAAGAAGAGCTGGCCTTTGAAGGGAAGAAGCTCCTTCTGGTTGAGGATAATGAACTGAATCAGGAGATCGCGGTGGAGATCCTTAAGGAATCCGGTTTTGTCATTGATGTGGCAGAGGACGGAGCCGTTGCTGTAGAGAAGATGAAGACGGCCGCCTGCGGACAGTACGACCTGATCCTGATGGATATACAGATGCCGATCATGAATGGATATGAGGCCACAAGGCGGATCAGGGAGATCGAGGAGCCTGAGATCGCGAATATACCGATTATCGCAATGACGGCGAATGCCTTTGATGAGGATAGAAGAGCGGCGCTTGACGCAGGGATGAACGGACATATAGCGAAGCCTATAGATATCCCGAAGCTGTTAGAGCTCTTAAAAGATGTGCTGAAATAACCCGCTGCCGGTAAGGACGAAGAGGAGTAAGCAGATCGGGCAGACGGATACAGAAATTTTGGGAGGACAAAGGATGGAGAAAAAGACGGCGGCATTGCCGGGTACAAAGATAGCTGAATTTCAGGGATTGCGCGCGGTTGCACTCGCAGGGATCATCTTCTATCATTACGGCAATACGGGCCTGTCCATGTACGCGGTGTGGGGAGTCAGCCTGTTCTTCATGCTGAGCGGATATCTGAACGGTCTGTCCTGGTCTAACGGGAAGCAGCCGCAAAGGGATCTCAAAAGCAGCGTATCCTATATGCTGCGCCATGTTAAGAAGCTGTATCTTCTGCATGTGATCATGACTCTGGCAAGTATTTTTGAATCAGGGGTCATTTCAGATGTGCAGGCCGGCGGAACCCAAAAGCTTGTCTTCTGGGGAATCGTATTCCTTATGAATGTGACTTTGACAAAGTCTCTGTATCCGAAGTATTATTGGGGATATAACGGGGTGTCCTGGTTCCTGTCCACTTATGCGGTACTCTGCCTTCTGACGCCGGTGCTTCTGTACATCACTGCGCGTCTGCTGAAGAATCAGAAGGATCAGAAGCTTCTGAGGGCGGTGAAGGTCATGGCCGCCATATTCGCGGTACAGTTCATCTATTGCTTCATGATAGGAAGGACAGCGCTTACGGCTGAATATTGGGTGTATATATTTCCGCTGTCCCGTGTGGGAGAATATGTGATCGGTATGATCACCGGAATGTGCAGCTCAAAGCTTCCGGCGGGAAAAGGTTACGGGGCGGCAGGCGGGATCGCGGCGGTATGGATCGCAGTCATGATGTTCTGTGTCCCGATGCCGGAGTGGCTCTTTCGGAGTATTGTATGGATCATACCGAACGTGCTGCTGCTGTGGGGGATACACAGGTCTGGAGGAATCCTGCCTAAGCTGCTGTCGTGCAGATTATTAGTGATATTAGGAGATTATTCCGCTTATATGTATCTGATCCATCAGGTAGTCTACGGATATTTCTTCTGTTATGGTTTCATGGAAGGATCTTCCGGGAAAAGGGCTGCCGTGATGCTGCTGAATTATGCGCTGACCTTTGCATTGGCCGCGGGATATCAGCGGATCACAGGCGCTTACGGGAAGCCTTTTGGCAGAAGAGTGTGAAGAATATGGAAGAATACAGAAGAATATAGAAGAATTATAGAAGAAAACGGAGGATTGAATACAATGTTATATGAAGAAGTACTGGCCAATGCCAGGACATGTATGGGTGAGTACTGCAAGGCCTGCCCGGTGTGCGACGGAAGAGCATGCAGAAACCAGATTCCGGGACCGGGTGCGAAGGGAAGCGGTACGGTAGCGGTACGCAACTATGACAAGTGGCAGGAGATCTGTCTTAACATGGATACCATCTGTGAGAATCAGCCGGCGGATACAGAATTCCAGCTGTTCGGGCAGCGGTTCGCCGCTCCGATATTTGCCGCGCCGATCGGGGCTATGAAGCTTCATTACGGGGATAAATATGATGATCTGGAATATAATGATATCCTGGTGTCGGCATGTGCGGATGCCGGAATTGCAGCATTTACAGGAGACGGGACGAACCCGGCTGTGATGGAGGCGGCGGCTAAGGCTATCGGCCGGAAAGAAGGCAGGGGGATACCGACGGTGAAGCCCTGGGATATCAGTACGTTAAAAGAGAAGTTTGAACTGGTGAGGGCCTGCGGCTCCTTCGCGGCGGCAATGGATATAGACGCGGCGGGCCTGCCGTTCCTTAAGAACCTGACTCCTCCTGCAGGGAGCAAAACCGTGGAAGAGCTTAGGGAGATTGCGGCTGAGGCCGGGATTCCGTTCATTGTAAAGGGGATCATGACGGTCAAGGGTGCGCAGAAGGCGAAGGAAGCGAATGCGGCGGGAATCGTTGTGTCCAATCACGGCGGACGTGTCCTCGACCACTGTCCGGCAACTGCGGAAGTATTAGAAGAGATCGCAGATGCCGTCGGCGGAAAGCTTAAGATATTCGTGGACGGCGGGATCCGTTCCGGCACGGATGTGTTCAAGGCGCTGGCGCTTGGCGCAGATGCGGTTCTGATCGGGCGTCCGTTCGTGTCGGCAGTGTACGGGGGTAAGGCGGAGGGTGTGGCTTGCTACACGGCAAAGCTTGTGGCTGAACTTAAGGATGCCATGGCTATGTGCGGCGCCCATTCATTGAAGGATATCTCCAGAGATATGGTAAGGTGATATGAAGAGTCTGAATGAAGATATTAAGACCGGACAGTTTAAGAGTGTATATCTCCTGTATGGGGAAGAGGCTTATCTGAAAAAGCAGTATAAGGAACGGATGACAAAAGCAATGATCCCGGACGGAGATACGATCAATTATGCTTATTATGAGGGTAAGGGCATCCGTCCCGGCGAACTGATCGATCTGGCGGAGACTATGCCCTTTTTTGCAGAGCGCCGGCTGATCACGGTGGAGAATTCAGGCTTTTTTAAGAATGCCGTTCCTGAACTGGCGGATTATATTAAGACAATGCCGGATACCGCCTGCTTTCTGTTTATCGAGAATGAAATAGATAAAAGAGGAAAGATGTACAAGGCGGTGAAGGATAAGGGCCGTATTGTTGAGCTTGGCCGTCAGGATGAGAAGACGCTGCTCTACTGGATCGGCGGCAATGTGAAGAGAGAAGGGCGGCGGATCAAGGAGTCAGCCGCCCGTTATCTGATATCCAAGGCAGGGACGGATATGGAGAATCTGGAGAATGAGCTTGAGAAGCTGTTTTCCTATACGCTGGGATGTGATGAGATCACGGCGGAGGATATAGACGAGATCTGTACGGCTCAGATCTCTAATAAGATATTCGATATGGTTGAGGCGGTGGCAGAGAAGAAGCAGAGGAAGGCGCTTGATTATTATTACGACCTTCTTGCGTTAAAGGAGCCTCCCATGCGGATCTTATATCTTCTGGCGCGCCAATTCAGGCTTCTGCTGGAAGTGAAGGAATTGCAGAAAAGAGGATATGATAAATCTCAGATAGCAAAGACCGCGAAGCTGCATCCGTTTGTGGCGGGCAAATACATGCAGCAGTGCAGAAGCTTCACGGGAAAAGAACTGCTGAGGATCATGGAGGAGGCCGCCGATACGGAAGAGATGGTGAAGACGGGGCGGCTGAATGATGTGATGAGCGTGGAGATATTTATCGTAAAATTCAGCGTGTGATTTCTATTATTGTAAATTGGGGTCTGTCATGGTATACTAAGCGAAGTGTAAAAGTAATGTAATAATTTGATTGCAATTTCTAAGGGGAAGGGTAGCAGTGGCAGGAATAGATCAGAGTAAAATTCGTAATTTTTGTATAATAGCGCATATAGATCACGGCAAATCGACATTGGCGGACCGTATCATTGAGATGACGGGACTTCTGACCAGCCGTGAGATGCAGTCTCAGGTTTTGGATAATATGGAGCTTGAACGTGAGAGAGGAATCACGATCAAGGCGCAGGCGGTGCGTATTGTGTACCGGGCGAAGGACGGGGAGGAGTATATCTTCAATCTCATCGATACGCCGGGGCACGTGGATTTTAACTATGAGGTGTCAAGAAGCCTCGCGGCCTGCGACGGCGCGATCCTGGTAGTAGATGCGGCTCAGGGGGTTGAAGCGCAGACGCTTGCCAACGTCTATCTGGCGCTGGATCATGACCTGGATGTGATGCCGGTTATTAATAAGATCGATCTTCCAAGCGCGGAGCCGGAACGGGCGATCGAGGAGATCGAGGATGTAATCGGGATTGAAGCGATGGATGCGCCTCAGATCTCGGCGAAGACAGGGCTTAATGTGGAAAATGTATTGGAACAGATCGTTGAGAAGATCCCGTCGCCGACGGGCGATCCCGGGGCGCCGCTTAAAGCGCTGATCTTCGATTCCCTGTATGATTCATACAAAGGCGTCATCGTGTTCTGCAGGATCAAGGAAGGAACCGTGAAGAAGGGGACTCCGATCCTGATGATGGCGACAGGCGCGAAGGCTGAGGTGGTAGAGGTCGGATATTTCGGCGCAGGACAATTCATTCCCTGTGAGGAATTGAGCGCAGGCATGGTTGGTTATATCACGGCCAGCCTTAAGAATGTGAAGGATACCCGTGTGGGAGATACCATCACTGACGCGTCTGACCCGTGTGCAGAACCGCTTCCCGGATATAAGAAGGTGAACCCGATGGTCTACTGCGGTATGTATCCGGCAGACGGGGCAAAGTATCCTGATCTTCGGGATGCATTGGAGAAGCTTCAGCTCAATGACGCATCCCTGCAGTTCGAGCCGGAGACCTCCATTGCGCTGGGATTCGGTTACCGCTGCGGATTCTTAGGGCTTCTTCATCTGGAGATTATCCAGGAACGTCTGGAAAGGGAATATAATCTGGATCTGGTAACGACTGCTCCGGGAGTTATTTACAAGGTGCATAAGACCAACGGAGAGGTGATAGAGCTGACCAATCCGTCTAATCTGCCGGATCCGTCAGAGATTGAATATATGGAAGAACCTATGGTGAAAGCGGAGATCATGGTTACGTCGGAATTCATCGGTTCTATCATGGATCTCTGCCAGGAGCGCAGAGGCGTCTATGACGGGATGGAATATATAGAAGAGACCCGCGCGGTGCTTCGGTATCATCTGCCGTTGAATGAGATTATCTATGATTTCTTTGATGCGTTGAAATCGCGTTCCAGAGGTTATGCGTCCTTCGATTATGAGATGGACGAGTATGTACAGTCTAATCTGGTGAAGCTTGATATCCTGATCAACAAGGAGGAGGTAGACGCGCTGTCCTTCATTATCCATGCGGATACCGCCTACGAGCGCGGACGGAAGATGTGCGAGAAGCTGAAGGAAGAGATTCCAAGACAGCTCTTCGAGATTCCGATCCAGGCGGCGATCGGCAGCAAGATCATCGCCCGGGAAACCGTGAAGGCCATGAGAAAGGACGTGCTTGCCAAGTGTTACGGCGGTGATATCAGCCGTAAGAGGAAGCTCCTTGAGAAGCAGAAGGAAGGCAAGAAGAGGATGCGCCAGGTGGGCAATGTAGAGATTCCGCAGAAGGCATTCATGAGTGTGCTGAAGCTGGATGATAAGTAATGTCTTTCTGTCTGTAAAGATGTAAATAGATAAGAATAGGAATGAGAGATGAATCTGCTGGAGTTATATATTCATATTCCGTTTTGCGTAAAAAAGTGTCTATATTGTGATTTCCTGTCGGCTCCCTCTAAGGAGGAGGAGCGGCAGGAATATGTGGAAGGCCTTTGCCGGCAGATCCGTACTTACGGTGCGCTGGCAGAGGTTTATCATATTGTCAGTATTTTTATAGGGGGCGGGACGCCGTCGATTCTGACGGCAGATCAGATCATCCTAATATTAGAAGCGGTATATGATACATTTGCCGTGGACGCGGAGGCGGAGATCACCATAGAGATGAATCCCGGTACGGTGACGAAGGAGAAGCTTAAGGCTTACAAAGAGGCGGGGATCAATCGGCTGAGCATCGGGCTTCAATCAGCGAAGGATGAGGAACTTAAGAGGCTTGGGAGAATCCATACCTTCGAAGAATTCCTGGCTACTTACAGATTAGCCAGGGAGATGGGATTCGATAATATCAATGTGGATCTGATGTCGGCAATACCGGGGCAGACGGTGAGAGGATGGGAGGAGACGCTTCGGAAGGCGGCAGAATTAAGACCGGAGCACATCTCAGCTTACAGTCTTATCATCGAGGAAGGTACGCCCTTTTATGAAATGTATAAAGATCGGTGTACGGATGAGGGTCATGAGGGGAATCGGAGTGCCGGCAAGGAGCTGAGAAGCGAAGAAGGTACCGGTGAATTGCGAAGGGAAGGTATCGCGGAATTGCCGGGGGAGGATGAAGAGCGGCGGATGTATTGGCGGACGAAGGATATTCTTAAGGAGTATGGATACCGCAGGTATGAGATCTCGAATTATGCGCTGCCGGGATATGAGTGCAGGCACAATCTGGGGTACTGGGATCGGACGGAATATCTTGGGATCGGCGCAGGCGCCGCATCTCTTATGGGCCATCGGCGGTGGAACTGCGGAGAGGAACCGGTGACATTAAGTCGGAAGGAAGAGATGGAAGAGTGTATGTTCTTAGGACTTCGGAAGACGGAAGGAGTATCGAAGGAGAGATTCGCGGCTGAATTCGGGTGCAGCATGGAGAGTGTCTATGGAGAGGTGATAAAGAGGATGTGCGGGATAGGGCTGATGGAAGATACCGGCAGATTTGTGCGGCTGACAGAACGGGGAATCGATGTGAGCAATGGGGTAATGTGTGAGTTCCTGCAGATTCATATGGAATCCGATCCACAATCAGGAAGCACAACAAGCTAAGATATCTGATTGCGGACGGATTATAAAGATGTGTTTCGGACGATTAGATACAATTACATCCTAAGCGCGATCCCAACGCAGGCCCCGGCCGCGATCCACACCAGCGGGTGCAGCTTTCCAAGCTTCTTCACCTGCAGCAGGGCAAATGTAACGGCGCAGACCGATACGTTGATCACATTCACCTGCACATTCCCGTCTGTGACCGATACGATCGCGATCTTAAGCAATTCCCACACTGCGTAACCAATCAGAGCGGCTACGGCAGGACGGATGCCGTAGAAAGCGGCCTTAACGTTCTTATTTTCACTGAAATTCTCCAGAAACTTTGCGATCAATACAATAATGATCAATGCCGGTGCAGTAAGGGCCAGTGTGGCAACGATCGCACCGGGGACGCCCGCGGCGTTGTAGCCGGCATAGGTCGCCATATTGATTCCCACAGGGCCGGGGGTACTCTCGCTGATCGCGACCATGTTGGTAAGCTCGCTTGCGGTAAACCAGTCGTATTTATTCGTCAGATCCATCAGGAAGGGCAGCGTCGCCATGCCGCCTCCGATGGAGAACAGACCGATCTTGAAGAATTCATATGCCAGAATCAGATAGATCATGCGTTGCGCCTCCTTTCGATACGTTTTGCAATGATGCCGGCGGCTCCGGCAAGGACGATGACCAGCGCCGTAGGAACCGGAGTAAAGCAGGCCAGTATGAATGCAATAAGGAAAACCAGGGCTCCAAGCTTATCGATGATCCCCTTTTTCATCATGCTGACGACCGTATTGAGCATCAGGGCGCAGACGACGATTCGGATGCCTGCCAGAGCATGCAATACCACGGGCATATGGATGAAGTTCTGCAGGATAGAGGCGATCAGACAGATGATGATAAGGGAAGGAGAGACCATTCCCAGAGTACCCGACACGCCGCCGATGAATCTGGCCTGCTTATATCCTACATAGGTAGCGGTATTGACGGCAATGATTCCGGGCGTACATTGACCGATGGCATAGATATCCAGCAGCTCTTCTTCCGTACACCATCCATGCTTCTGAACGACCTCCCGCTGCAGCATAGGCAGCATGGCGAGACCGCCTCCGAAGGTGAGTCCGCCGATTTTGAAAAAACTGATATATAATTCTGCTAATTTTTTGGTTCTCATAGTTGTGAAACGCTCCTATCATAGTAATTGTGACATAATATATGCATAGAGTTCCTGATTCTTCCGCGTCCAGTTATTGGCGATCGTCTCGGCCTCGTCTTCCGTAGGCGCGGTCACGGTCAGCTCGATCAAAGGGATCCGCTGTTCAATGACCTGGCACTTCACAGAATATTCACCGTTAGGATTGCGGTGATAGTCGGATTTGACGGATACTTCATTCTTCAGTTCGTATTTTTTCTGTTTTAGGAAGTTATTGATATCCTTCTGGATGGCAGGAGAGATATCGCTCTTGAAATAATAGACGATCTCAGTTCCTTCTTCCGTGATGTGATAGAAGGTCCTGTTGTGGGTAGATTCTTCGCGGATGAGATTGGATTCTACCAATTCGGAGATTGCCTGCTGAAGTTTGAAATAGGTCGTATACCCTTCATCCAGGATGAATTCGGAGATCTGCGCGTTGGTCAGAGGGAAATCTACCCTGTTGAGGATATATAAAATAATAAGCTTATATAATTTGAGAGGTTTGTCCATGCTTCCTGTTCCTTTCATTTATAGATTCTTCTCTTTAAGATTCTTCTCTTTAAGATTCTTCTCTGTAGTTTTTCCCCTGCCAGATATCGTGCTCTTTCAGGTAGGCATGCAGGCCGTTCAGCACCCGGCGCTTATGCCCTGTCCATAATGGGGCGATCAGAAGTGACCTGGGGCCGTCGCCGGTAATCCGGTGTACGGTAATATCGGGCCGCAGCGCGCATAGGGCCTGGCCAAGCATCTCATAATATTCTTCCATATTCGGAAGCGCAAACGGATGATCCCGGTAATAATCGGCCAGATCGGTATGCTTTAATATATGTAATAATTGAAATTTTACGCCTTGGATATCCAGAGCGTTCAGATATGCGACGGTGGCCAGCAGATGTTTGGTCCCTTCTCCGGGAAGTCCAAGGATCGTGTGGACGATTACGGGGAGGGATATTGCCCGCAGATTCGAAACTGCCTGTTCAAATACAGAGAGATCATAGCCCCTTCGGATGAATCCGGCTGTCTCTGGATGGATAGTCTGTAATCCCAATTCTACCCAGACAGGCTTGATCTTGTTCAATTCTTCTAATAGTTCCAGCACGTCTGCTCCAAGGCAGTCCGGCCTTGTGGCGATATCCAGAATGCGGATATCAGGATGCTGCAAAGCTTCGGTAAATATCCGGCGCAGATGAAAAACGGGTGCGTAGGTGTTCGTATACGCCTGAAAATATGCAATGTAAGAATTGCCGGAATATTTTTTAGAGGCCTGCTCCTTGCCCATTCTGATCTGTTCCGTGATGGAGAGACGCCGGTCTGCGGCAAAATCTCCAGATCCGCCTGCGCTGCAGAAGATACAGCCGCGGTCTCCTATAGTACCGTCCCGGTTGGGGCAGGTCATGCCTGCATCCAGGGAGATCTTATACATCTTCTCGCCATAGGTCTGCTTCAGATAATGATCGAGAGAATAGTACCGTCTATTGTCCCAGTACGCTGCCATAGCTGTTTCACCGCCTTTGTCATGTGTAACTATAATAACATTCTTAATGAATCAAATCAATAAAAAGGCTTTTAAATTTCCAATAAATGTAGTATAATAACATCTAATTCCAACTGGGTCAGTTCAGGCCCCTCAATCCCAGTGAATATATATTAGGTATGGATACATCGAATATTTGTATATTTAATGGAAAAAAATAATATTTGAAAGGAATAACTATATGAGAGAAAAATATGAATCGCTGCCGTTATCTACACTTAGAGATCTTGCGAAAGCAAGAGGCTTAAAGGGGATATCGGCCATGAAGAAAGCAGAGCTGGTGGAGCGCATGCTAGAGGAGGATGAGAAGGAGAAACAGGCCTCCAGAGAAGCAGTGAAAGAGATGTCTGCGAATACAGGAGATAAAGAGATTCATGATATAGACAGACTGGACAGTGGAATTACGGCTTGCGGAATCTTAGAGGTACTCCCGGATGGGTATGGATTTATTCGGAGCGCCAATTATCTGCCGGGAGAGAACGACGTGTATGTATCGCCTTCACAGATCCGTAAGTTCAACCTTAAGACGGGAGATATCCTAGAAGGACATACGCGGATCAAAACGCAGCAGGAGAAGTTCAGCGCTTTATTATACTTAACCAGAATCAATAATATCGACCCGATGAAGGCAATGCGGAGAACGAATTTTGAAGATATGACTCCGATCTTTCCTGATGAGAGATTAAGGCTTGAGAGCAGTAGGACAAGCACTGCCATGAGGATCGTGGATCTTCTGTCTCCTATCGGCAAGGGACAGCGAGGCATGATCGTATCGCCTCCCAAAGCCGGTAAGACGACTCTGCTTAAGCAGGTAGCGCTGTCAGTCAGGAGGAACAATCCTGAGATCCATCTGCTGATCCTTCTGATCGACGAACGTCCGGAGGAGGTAACGGATATTAAGGAGACGATCGAAGGGGATAACGTGGAGGTCATTTATTCTACGTTTGACGAATTGCCGGAACATCATAAGCGTGTTTCGGAGATGGTGATAGAGCGCGCGAAGCGTTTAGTGGAGCATAAGAAGGATGTAATGATATTGTTAGACAGCATCACGCGTCTGGCAAGGGCATATAACCTTACGGTTCCGCCTTCAGGAAGAACGCTGTCAGGAGGTCTTGACCCTGCGGCGCTGCACATGCCTAAGAGATTCTTCGGAGCGGCGAGGAATATGCGCGGCGGCGGAAGTCTCACGATACTGGCAACGGCGCTCGTCAATACCGGAAGTAAGATGGACGACGTGATCTACGAGGAGTTCAAGGGAACCGGTAATATGGAGCTTGTGTTAGACAGGAAATTGTCCGAGAAGAGAGTTTTCCCTGCAATCGATATTCCGCAGTCAGGAACAAGAAGAGAAGATCTGCTGCTGTCCAGGGAAGAGCAGGAAGCGGTCGATACCATGCGCCGTGCGTTAAACGGTATGCGGGCAGACGAAGCGGTGGAGAATATTCTGAATATGTTCAGCCGTACCCGCAATAATGCAGAATTGATCCAAATGGTAAAAAAGACAAAAATCATCTAGACAATACAATGTTTTTGTGGTACAATAACAACGCTGTTTAGATAACGAATATAGTAGCGTGGCAGATTGCCCGCGGCAATAAATAAAGAAGAGGTGAAGATCATGAAAGAAGGAATACATCCAACATATCATCAGGCAACCGTAACCTGCAACTGCGGCAACACGTTTGTGACAGGTTCAACAAAGGAAGATATCCACGTAGAGATCTGTTCCAAATGCCATCCTTTCTATACAGGACAGCAGAAGGCAGCTCAGGCTCGCGGCCGTGTTGATAAGTTCAACAAGAAGTACGGAATGGGTAAATAAAAAAGCAGGTATCGGGTTGAGGTTGTATGATCTCAACCTTTTTCTATAAGGAGCAATTATGAAATCATCTAACATAGGCGGTCAGGCAGTGCTTGAAGGGATCATGATGAAGCATAAGGACGACTATGCGGTCGCGGTGCGCAAGCCTGACGGGGAGATCGTCGTACAGAAGGAGACGTATAAGAGTATTGTATATAGATGGAAGAAGCTGACAGAGATCCCGTTTATCCGGGGAGTTTTTAATTTTATCGACTCCATGGTGCTGGGAATGAAGACCCTGACCTATTCCGCCAGTTTTTATGAGGAGGAAGAGGAGAAGGAAAAAGAGCTGACGAAGGAGGAGACTTCTAAGAAGGAGAAAAAGGAGAGTCTGCTGATGGGAGTGACGGTGGCTTTTTCTCTGGTGGCGGCGGTCGCCATCTTCATGGTGCTTCCTTATTTCCTGTCTTCTCTGCTGAAGAGATATATTCCCTCTTACGGTGTGCGTACTGTGATCGAGGGATTCGTAAGGATCGGTATCTTCATATTATATGTGCTGCTGATCTCCAGGATGGAGGATATCCAGAGGACCTTCATGTATCATGGGGCGGAGCATAAGTGTATCAATTGTATCGAACATGGGCTGCCGCTTACGGTGGAGAATGTAAGGAGCAGTTCCAGACAGCACAAGAGATGCGGAACGAGCTTTTTATTCCTGGTGCTTGCAATCAGTATTATTATGCTGCTCTTAGTGCGGGCAGAGACTCCGCTTATGAGGATCGTGATTCGGATCGTGCTGCTTCCGGTGATCGCGGGAGTATCTTACGAGCTTTTGAAACTGGCAGGCCGCAGCGATAATCTCGTTGTGAACCTGTTCAGTAAGCCGGGACTTGCGATCCAGAAGCTGACGACCAAGGAGCCGGACGACGGGATGATCGAGGTGGCGATTCAGGCGGTGGAAGCGGTATTTGATTGGAGAACATATGAGGCAGAGAATTTTCACACTGCGGCAGATCATTGAGACGGGAACCGCAAGGTTAGAGGAAGCAGGCGTCGGGGAAGCGGCGCTGGATGCATGGTATCTCCTGGAGTATTGCACCGGAATCAGCCGTGCGGCGTACTACGGAGAACCGGACAGGCCGCTTGAAGAAGCTCTGGCAGAGCAGTATATGGAATATATCAGTATGCGGGGGAGACGGATTCCTCTGCAGCATATTACCGGAGAGCAGGAATTCATGGGGTATCCCTTCTATGTTAATGAGCATGTACTGATTCCCCGGCAGGATACGGAGACGCTGGCAGAAGAAGCGCTTAAGATCCTGCGCGCGAAAGGAAGCGGGACGAGGGTGCTGGATATGTGTACCGGATCTGGATGTATCCTGCTGAGTCTGATGAGGCTGTGCCCTCAGATAGACGGAACAGGCTGCGACATTTCCGAAGAAGCGCTTAAGGTTGCGAAGAGGAATGCTGTGCGCCTGGGTGTGAATGCTGATTGGATACAGTCGGATCTTTTTGAGGAGTTGTCTTCTGTGCGGCTTTGCCGTGAATCGGAAGATTCAGCAGATTCAGCAGATTCAGCAGCTTCGGCCGAAGGTCAGGCGGGGTATGACGTCATTGTATCTAACCCGCCGTATATCTGCACAGCAGAGATTGAAACTCTTCAGGATGAAGTGCGCCTTCATGATCCGCGGATCGCGTTGGACGGAAGGGAAGACGGACTGTATTTTTACAGAAGGATTATAGAAGACAGCGTTTCCTATATAAGAGATGGGGGGAATCTGCTGTTTGAGATTGGCTACGGCCAGGGAAAAGATGTGGCAAAGCTTATGCGGCAGCATGGATATGAGAATGTGACGGTAAAAAAAGATCTGTCAGGTCTTGACCGTGTAGTTACGGGTGTATACAATAGAGAATATGACTGTAAAGGGTCTGCCGGGATATAGAGATAACATTAATGTTGAAATAATAAGCAACAGTTCAGACAGGGCAGCTTGTCTGAACTGTTGTAATAATACAGGAGGAATGAAGATGTTTGACAGATTAGAGGATCTGCTCATTCGTATGGAAGAAATATTGAGTGAGCTTCAGGAACCGGACGTGGCGAATGACCAGAAGAGATTCCGGAAACTTATGAAAGAACAGAATGACTTGTCTCCGATCGTTGAAGCGTATAAGGAATATAAGGCATGTAAGCAGACGGTTGAGGACAGCCTTCAGATGTTAGAAGAAGAGTCGGATGAAGAGATGCGTGAGCTTGCGAAGGAAGAACTGAATGATTCCAAAGCAAGGATCGAAGAGTTAGAGAGAGAGCTTAAGATCTTACTGCTCCCTAAGGACCCTAACGATGAGAAGAATGTAATCGTGGAGATCCGTGCGGGCGCCGGCGGAGACGAGGCGGCGCTGTTTGCTGCGGAGATCTACCGGATGTATCTGCATTATGCGGAGGGCAGACGGTGGAAGGTTGAACTGGTGGAGTGTGAAGAGATCGGAATCGGCGGCATGAAGAACGTGACCTTTATGATCAATGGGAGCGGCGCTTATTCAGTGATGAAGTATGAATCAGGAGTGCACCGTGTACAGCGTGTGCCTGAGACGGAGTCAGGCGGGCGTATCCATACGTCTACCATTACGGTGGCTGTGATCCCTGAGGCAGAGGAGGTAGACGTCCAGATCGATGAGAAGGATATCAGGATCGATGTTATGAGGGCCTCCGGCAACGGAGGGCAATGTGTCAATACGACGGATTCAGCCGTTCGTCTGACGCATTATCCGACAGGGATCGTGATCTACAGCCAGACCGAGAAGTCACAGTTACAGAATAAGGACAAAGCGTTTGCCCTGCTGCGTGCGAAGTTGTACGATCTTGAATGTCAGAAACAGCATGATGCGGAAGCGGAGGCAAGGAAGAGCCAGATCGGGACGGGAGATCGTTCAGAGAAGATCCGTACTTATAATTTTCCGCAGGGACGTGTGACGGATCACAGGATCGGTTTGACACTGTACAAGCTTGACAAGATCATGAACGGAGATATTCAGGAGATCATTGACGCCTGCATCGCGGCAGACCAGAGTGCGAAGCTTGCCAATATGAATGAATAATACTAAAGGGAATATTTGAATGAGGGAAAAATTAAAGAAATTATTTGCCTATTACGGTCCATATAAGGGACTGTTTTACAGCGATATGTTTTTCGCGGTCTTAGGAGCGGTGGTGACATTGGTCATTCCGCTGGTAGTGAGATACATTACCAACGAGGTCGTGTACTTCGATGCGGCGCAGGCAGGGAGATCTATCCTTATGCTAGGAGGGCTGATGGTCGCTCTCGTGCTGCTTGAGATCTTCTGTAATTTTTATATCGCTTACTTCGGGCATATTATGGGGGCGAAGATGGAAGCGGATATGAGAAGGGATATCTTCGGGCATTATCAGAAGTTGACCTTCGCGTTCTATGACAATCAGAAGGTGGGGCATCTCTTATCCAGGATCACGAGCGATCTCTTCGATATCAGCGAGCTGCTGCATCACGGACCGGAAGATCTGGTCATATCCGTGATCAAGATCATCGGTTCGTTTGCCATTCTTCTGATGGTCAATGTGAAGCTGGCGCTGGTGGCGTTTGCTTTTATTCCGGTGATGGCGGTCTATGCGTTTTATTTTAACGGGAAGATGGGCAAAGCGTTCCAGAAGAACCGTGAGAAGATCGCGGAGATCAACAGCCAGATCGAGGACAGTCTGTCCGGGATCCGCGTGGTGAAGTCATTTGCCAATGAAAAAGAAGAGATGAAGAAGTTCAAAAGAGGGAATGATAACTTCGTGGCGGCGAAGAAGGTCAGCTACAAGTACATGGGAATCTACAATTCCGGTCTTGGAGCCATGAGCACGCTGATCACGGTGGTGGTTCTGGTTGCTGGCGTTCAGATGATGCTCGCGAAAGCGGTGGCGCTTACGGATCTGATCACATTCCTTCTGTATATTAATAATTTTACTGATCCGGTCAAGAAGCTGGTCACATTTACCGAGCAGTTCCAGAACGGATACTCAGGATTCGAACGGTTTCTTGAGATCCTTGCGATCGCGCCGGATATCAAGGACGGGCCGAATGCAGTATCGGTGGGCCAGATGAAGGGCGAGATCGAGTTTTGTGACGTGTCCTTCCGATATGAGGAGCAGAATGAGAAGGTGCTGAACAATATCAACCTTAAGGTAGAGGCAGGAGATTATATGGCTCTGGTCGGGCCGTCCGGCGTCGGCAAGACGACGCTGTGCAGTCTGATCCCCAGATTCTATGAGGTGTCGTCGGGAGCGATCAGGATCGACGGAACGGATATCAGGGATATGAAGCTTGACGATCTGCGCAGCAATGTCGGCATCGTTCAGCAGGATGTCTATCTGTTTGCCGGGACGGTGCTTGACAATATCCGTTACGGCAGGATGGATGCGACAGATGAAGATGTGGTAAGAGCGGCGAAGAATGCCAATGCCCATGAATTTATCATGGGGCTGCCGCAGGGATATCATACGGACATCGGACAGAGAGGCGTGAAGCTCTCGGGAGGACAGAAGCAGAGATTGTCGATTGCGAGAGTATTTTTGAAGAATCCGCCCATACTAATATTTGACGAGGCGACCTCGGCGTTAGATAACGAGAGTGAGCAGGTGGTGCAGAAGTCGTTGGAGGGCTTGGCAAGACAGAGGACGACCTTCGTGATCGCACACAGGCTTACGACGATCCAGAATGCGCAGAGGATTCTGGTATTGACGGAAGACGGGATCGCAGAAGAGGGTACACATGAGGAACTGCTTCAGAGGAAGGGAATCTATGAGGCATTGTACCATCGTAATTTTGAAAATATTTAAGAAGCTGCCGCAAGATGTGTAATTGATCTGCGGCGGCTTTTAAAGGAGAGAAGAATATGGATTTTCAGAAAAGAATGCAGGCGTCCATGCTTATTATCATGATAGTCTGCATGATGTGCGTATCTACGGTGCTCGCCAGGGAAGAGAGGCTTGCCCGTGCAAGGGAAGAGCAGAACAATGCAGGTGTTTATATAACCTGCGGGGCAGAAGACACCGAGCCGGATATGTAAATGCTGAACTGTTACGAATTGGGAGATAAGATTAAGAGAAGGTAATGTATGGAAGAGATACGATTTAAGAGAGCAGAATTAGAAGATAAGGAGATCATCAGCCGTTATTTTGCCCACCACACAAGCCGAAGCTGCGAGAGGACATTCGCCAATGTGTATCTGTGGTCCAGGCAGTATCCGGTCAAATGGGCGATCGTGGAAAATGCGCTGGTTTTTAAAAGCGAAGACGAAGACCATCTGTCATTCGCATATCCGGCGGGAGAGCCTTCGGATGTGAAGAACGCACTGGAGATACTGATGGAATACAGCAGGGCGCACGGCGCTCCGTTTCAGATGTATAATCTGACGCCGGACAATTTTGCGCAGCTTGACGAATGGTATCCCGGAAGATTCCAGATCGAATACGACAGAGACAGTGCGGATTACGTCTACGAGTCTGAGAAGCTTGCGACTCTGTCCGGGAAGAAGCTGCATGGAAAGAGGAATCATATCAATAAGTTTAAGGCGCTGTTCGGCGATAGATGGTCTTATGAGACGCTCACGAAGGATAATGCGGAAGAGTGTTTCCAGATGGCGCTGAAATGGCGGGATCAGAACGGATGTGAGGATGACCCGGAGAAACGCGGGGAGATCTGTGTGACGATGAATGCGCTGCGTCTGTTTGAAGAACTGGAGCTTAAGGGCGGGATTCTTAAGATCGACGGAGAAGTGGTAGCGTTTACCATCGGGGAACCGGTCTGCTCTGATACCTTTGTGGTTCATATTGAGAAGGCGTTTGCAGACGTAGAAGGCGCATATCCTATGATCAATCAGCAGTTTGTGGAGCATGAGTGCAGGGATTACCTTTATGTGAACCGGGAAGAGGATACAGGGGCAGAGGGCTTAAGGAAGGCCAAGCTGTCTTATCGTCCGGTTTTCATGGTGGAGAAGGGCAATGTGAAGGAGAATAGACAATGATAGCAGAGAAGATGAAGAATATGGTAGCAAACAGTTCTGCCATCCGTGCGATGTTTGAAGAAGGAAACCGTCTTGCGCAGATCTACGGGGCGGAAAATGTCTTTGATTTCAGTTTGGGCAACCCCAATGTGGCGGCGCCGGAGGCGGTTAAGAAAGCGATCATAGAATTGTTAGAGGAAAATGATCCGGTTATCCTTCATGGATATACCAACAGCAATTCCGGTTATGCGGATGTGCGGGAGACGGTAGCCAAGTCCCTGAACGAACGGTTTGGAACGAAGCTTGAGGGAAAGAATATTGTAATGTCCGTGGGCGCCGCAGGCGGACTGAATGTGATCTTGAAGACGCTGATCGATCCGGGAGACGAAGTGATCGCGTTTGCGCCTTATTTTGGAGAGTACCGTTCTTATACGAACAATTATGACGGCGTGCTGGTGGAGATCTCGCCCAATACAGTAGATTTTCAGCCGAAGCTTGACGAGTTTGAGCAAAAGATCACGCCAAGGACGAAGGCGGTGATTGTAAATACGCCGAACAATCCGACGGGAGTGGTCTATTCAGAGGAGACGGTCAGGAAGCTTGCCGCGATCATGGAGGCCAAGCAGAAGGAATACGGCACGGATATCTATCTGATCTCTGATGAGCCGTACCGTGAGTTGGTTTATGACGGTGTTAAGGTTCCGTACCTTACCAAGTATTATGATAATACGATCGTGGGATATTCTTACAGTAAGTCTCTGTCCCTTCCGGGAGAGCGTATCGGATATCTGGTGATCCCAAATGAGGTGAAGGACAGTGAGGACGTCCTGGCGGCGGCGAATGTGGCGACACGTATCCTGGGATTCGTCAATGCGCCGACTCTGCAGCAGAAGTTAGTTGCAAAGTGTATCAATGAGAAGACGGATATCTCTTATTATGACAGGAACAGAGAGACTCTGTATAACGGCTTGCGGGAGTGCGGATTCGAGTGTATCAAGCCGCAGGGGGCGTTCTACCTCTTTGTGAAGTCTCCGGTGGCAGATGAGAAGGAATTCTGTGCAGCGGCGAAGAAGTATAATCTTCTGCTGGTGCCGGGAAGTTCTTTTGCGTGTCCGGGTTATGTAAGGCTTGCTTACTGTGTGTCTTACGAGACGATCGTGAATTCGCTGCCTAAATTCAAAGAACTGGCGGGGGAATACTTCTGATGAGAGCGTTTGAGAAGAACATCCGTAAGGTGGAACCTTACGTGCCGGGGGAGCAGCCCCAGAATAAGGTGATCAAGCTGAATACTAATGAGAATCCGTATCCGCCGTCGCCTAAGGTGGCGGAGGCGATTGAGAAGATGGATACAGACCGGCTCCGGCTCTATCCGGACCCTACATGCGCCCCGCTGGTGGAAGCGCTGGCCGAATTCTATCATGTGAACCCGAATCAGGTATTTGCGGGGGTCGGCTCGGACGATGTGTTATCCATGTGTTTCCTGACATTTTTTAATTCAGAGAAGCCGATCTTATTTCCTGATATTACATATTCTTTTTATAAGGTCTGGGCAGAGCTTTACAGGATCCCCTATGAGTGCCAGAAGCTTGATGACAGCTTCAGGATCGTGAAGGAAGACTATTATAAGGAGAATGGAGGAATTATATTCCCGAATCCGAATGCGCCGACGGCTATCTACGAAAACTTGGATTTTGTGGAGGATATCGTCCGTGCGAACCCTGATGTGATCGTGATCGTGGACGAGGCGTATATTGACTTCGCAGGCCGTTCTGCGCTGGAGCTGATCGACCGGTATGAGAACCTGATCGTGGTACAGACATTTTCCAAGGCAAGGTCTATGGCGGGGATGCGGATCGGATATGCTGTCAGCAATCCTGTATTGATCAAATACTTAAACGACGCGAAGTATTCCTTCAATTCTTATACCATGAACCAGGCTGCGCTTGTGTGCGGGGTAGAAGCGGTGAAGGATAAGGAATATTTTGAGGAGGGGGTCCGTAAGATAATAGAGACGAGAGAGTGGGCGAAGGAGAGACTAGCGGAACTTGGCTTTAGCTGTCTTGATTCCAGTGCGAACTTTATCTTTGCCAGACACCCTCGCTATGACGCCAAGGAATTATTCGAAGCGCTTAAAGCTAACGGAATCTATGTCCGGTACTGGGGCAGCGCAAGGATCGAGCAGTATATGAGGATCACGGTCGGAACCAGGGAAGAGATGGAAGCGTTATTTGCATTTCTTGAAAAATATATACGTTCTGGAAATGCATAGCGTACTATGATAATTTCAGCGAATATTTCAATGATTGCAGTAGATTGATTTGTCTGAACTGCTGCAAATGATATGAAGGAGAATGTCTATGACAGAAACATTAGTACAGAGTATAATAGATGCCTTGGGCGGGAGCGTTGGAAAGGAAGCGATCGTCTTCATCATATCGATGATACCGATCCTGGAGCTTCGAGGCGCTCTTCTGGTTGCGGGACCCTTGCTTGGTGTGCCGGTGGCGAAGGCGATACCGCTATGCATTATAGGAAATATTATTCCGGTGCCGTTTATCCTGCTTTTGATCACGCCTATCTTCAAATGGATGAAGGGGACGAAGCTTTTTAAGCCTATGGTAGATAAGCTTGAATCGAAAGCCTTGAGCAAGAGCGATAAGATCGAGAAGTATGAGTTCTGGGGATTGGTGCTGTTCGTGGGGATTCCGCTTCCGGGGACAGGAGCATGGACGGGATCGCTGATCGCGGCGCTGCTCGGTGTAAAGTTTAAGAAGGCATTCCCGGCAGTGATCCTTGGGATCTTTATGGCGACGGTGATCATGTGGTTTATCTCTTATGTGCTTCTTGGAGGAGTGCAGGTGCTTGGATGATTATTAAGAATTAAAAATGCAAAGCTTCCGGCTATTCGGCCGGGCTTTGCATTTTTTGTCGATTAAGCTAACTGCTGAAGCTTCACGCTATGGGCAGCTACGGTTGTCTTGAGTAATTCGACGTCGTCAAAAAGGGCGTCCATTTTGTCGATATAATTGTTGTAACGGCGGTATGTATCGATATAGCAGGATTCGATCGTCTCTAAACGAGGCATGATGACATTCTCCTGATACAACTTTACATGATGTAGATCGCTCTTGACAACTTGCAGTTCGTTCATGACAGTGTCTTTGGTAATTTGCAGTTCATGCATGACGGTATCTTTAGTAAGCTGCATCTCGTTCGCGACAGAGTCTTTGACAACTTGTAGTTCGTTCATGACGGTGTCTTTGGTAGATTGCATCTCATTCGTGACAGAGTTTTTGACGATTTGCAGTTCGTTCATGACGGCGTCTTTGGTAGATTGCATCTCAATCGCGACGGAATCTTTGACAACTTGCAGTTCGTTCATGACGGTGTCTTTGGTAGATTGCATCTCAATCGCGACAGAGTCTTTGACAATTTGCAGTTCATGCATGACGGTATCTTTAGTAAGCTGCATCTCATTCGTGACAGAGTCTTTGACGATTTGCAGTTCGTTCATGACGGTGTCTTTAACAAGCTGCATTTCGCGTGAGACAGTATCTTTGGTAAGCTGCAGTTCGTTCATGACGATTTCTTTGGTAGATTGCAGATCATTCTTAACGACTTCCAACTCGTTTCTGACGAGCTTTACTTCATCTTTTACAGTTTGGAGATCATTTTTTATCGGTTGTAGTTCGGACTTTAACTTCTGGTCCATCATGTTGGATATTGACAATAACAGTTCATTATCAGTCACGATATCACCCTTTCTGTAAAAATGATGTGCGTTGGTGACCCATATTATACCATGTGCGGCAGCAAAAGTCTAATTCAATTTTACTATAGGAAAGCTATAGGAATGACAATAAGCGTTGTATTTTCCCGCCAAGATATGTTAAAATACTTACATACTTTGAAAGAGAGAAGGAGATTTGACATGGACAAATTATATGACGTAACCGCATTAGGGGAGATGTTAATTGATTTTACGATGAATGGACAAAGCGATCAGGGGAATAATCTGTTCGAGGCATGTCCGGGAGGCGCTCCATGTAATGTACTTGCAATGCTGAACAAGCTTGGAAGGAAGACTGCATTTATCGGCAAGGTGGGAGAAGATCAATTCGGACGGCTGCTTAAGGGTACGGTCGAAGAACTGGGAATTGAGACGAAGGGTCTGGTATTAGATAAGGAGATCCGCACGACGCTGGCATTTGTACATACATTTCCGGACGGAGATAGGGAGTTTTCCTTCTATCGTAAGCCGGGGGCGGATATGATGCTGTCAGAGGAAGAAGTGGATTATGACCTGATCCGTCAGTCGAAGGTGTTCCATTTCGGTACGCTGTCTATGACGGATGAGCCGGTGAAGGCAGCGACTAAGAGGGCGTTAGAGGTTGCGAAGGATGCAGGCTGTCTGATCACATTTGACCCGAATCTCCGTCCGCCGCTCTGGTCATCCCTGGATGAAGCGAAGGAGCAGATGGAGTATGGATTCGGATATTGCGATGTCCTTAAGATCTCCGACAATGAGATTCAGTTTATTTCCGGCAAGGAGGACTATGACGAGGGGATCCGTTACCTTCAGGAGAAGTATCAGATTCCGCTTATTTTCCTGACTATGGGGAAGGAAGGAAGCCGTGCGTATTATAAGGATCTTCGTGTAGAGCGCAAGGGATTCACCGTGAAGGCGATCGAGACGACAGGTGCGGGAGATACTTTCTGCGGCTGTGCGATCAACGGAGTGCTGACGCATGGTCTTGACGCTCTTAATGAAGAGAGCTTAGGAGATATCCTTACCTATGCCAACGGAGGGGCGGCGCTGATCACTATGAAGAAGGGTGCGATCCGTTCTATGCCGAATCCAGAGGATATCGAGGATCTGCTGAAGAAATAAACGCCTTTCATACCGTTTTTTTCGCCGCGGAGTTTTTGGCTTGTGAGGTATGAAGATCAGGTATAATTATGATGAACAGAGGAATAATTAGAATATGAGACTACGCAGAATGCTGGCCGTCTGGGCAGCGAAAATTACAGAAAAAGCATGCGTCCATATCTTTCACCGTCAGGGTGTGACTTGGGCGGGAAAGATCGCCCTCAAGATTTGTCCGTCCATTCTTAAGGAGCTTGCAGGGCAGGTTAAGAAGGATATCTTCATTGTCTGCGGTACGAACGGTAAGACGACGACGAACAACATGCTCTGCGCGGCGATCGAGGCGGAGGGGTATCGGGTCGTCTGCAATCACACCGGCTCTAATATGCTGAACGGAGTGGCGGCCGCATTTGCCTTAAGTGCGGGAATTGGCGGCGATCTCAGGGCAGATTATGCCTGTATTGAGATTGACGAGGCATCCACAAGAAGGGTGTTTCCGCATTTCAAGCCCGATTATATGGTTCTTACGAATCTGTTCCGGGACCAGTTAGACCGGTACGGTGAGATCGATATCACTATGAATATCCTGAAGGAAGTGATGCAGGATGCCCCGAAGATGAAGGTGATCGTCAATGGGGACGATGCGTTGTCAGCGTTCCTTGCCATGGACAGCGGCAATGAATATATCACTTACGGGATCAGCGAGCAGGTCGTAGACGACAAGGATTCTCATGAGATCCGGGAGGGCCGGTTCTGCAAGAGATGCGGGGCGCCCTTAGAGTACCGGTTCTATCATTACAGCCAGTTGGGAGATTATGCTTGCTCAGGATGCGGGTTTCGAAGGCCTGTGCCGGACTATGACGGCACGGATATAGAGATGGGCGGCGGACTTGCGTTTACCGTCGAGGGCAGAAGGCTTCGGACGGATTATAAAGGGTTCTATAATATCTACAATATATTGGCGGCATATGCGGCAGTCCGTACAGGCGGTATAGATGCCGGGCATTTTAACGGGATGCTTGCGGGATTTAATCCTGAAAACGGGCGTATGGAAGGATTCAGGATCCGGGATACGAAGGTGGTTCTGAATCTTGCCAAGAATCCGGCCGGGTTTAATCAGAATATTTCTGCGGTGATGCAGGATACGGCGCCGAAGGATGTGGTCATCGTCATCAATGACAACGCTCAGGACGGTACGGATATCTCATGGCTGTGGGATGTGGATTTCGACCGGTTCAAGGAGGCGAATACACAGGCTATCACCGTCAGCGGGATCCGCTGCTATGATATGGGGCTTCGGCTGAAATATGTAGACATCCCTGCGATGCCTGAGCCTGATGTGGAGAAGGCGGTCAGAGAGCGGATCGCTAACGGCTGCGGCAATCTGTATGTACTGGTGAATTATACGGCTCTGTTCAGTACAAGGAATGTGTTAAAGAGATTGGAGGGAGAGAAGTGACGGATGTGACTGGGAAGAAGATCACCATCGGGCATCTCTATCCAGATCTTTTGAATCTGTACGGAGACCGGGGTAATATTGCGTGTATGATGCAGAGGTGTATCTGGCGCGGGATCGAGGCTGAGACGATAGAATTTAACACCGGGGATGCCATTGATTTCTCCAAACTGGATATCGTGCTTCTCGGCGGCGGATCTGACAGGGAACAGGCGATCGTGTGCAGGAATCTCCTGGAGATCCAAGAGCAGTTCAAGAGCTATGTGGAAGATAACGGGGTCGTGATCGCGGTCTGCGGCGGCTACCAGCTCTTGGGGAAATATTATAAGACAGATGCAGGGATGATAGAAGGCCTTGACCTGGTAGATATCTATACGGAACAGGAGGAAGGACGGCTGATCGATAACATTGTCCTTCAGAGTGATCTTGCGGATATGCCGGTGGTAGGGTTCGAGAATCACGGCGGGAGGACTTATATCAATGATAATCAGCCCTTTGGAAGAGTGCTGTACGGCTCCGGCAACGACGGCAGGAGCGGATACGAGGGAGTTGTCTATAAGAATGTGATCGGTACCTATCTGCACGGTCCGCTGCTTCCGAAGAACCCGCAGATATGCGATCATCTGATCGGGAAGGCGCTGGAGAAAAAATACGGCGAAGTTAAGCTGGAACCGCTGGATGATCATCTGGAAAAAGAAGCCAATGCATATATTTATCATAGATTTGTAAAGGGTTAGTGTAACTCAACTTAAAGAGTAGGGCTAGGAAAGGGAGCAGAAGGGGAAATGAGGCGGGACAGATTCAAGATGGAGCGTGAGGGCCTGGTGGAAGAAGGGCAGGAGGTCGAGATCAGTGAGAGAAGCGCCGTAACGGGACAGTACACGTATCTGGTGGAGCCTTCTATTGCCATGTCCGGGATCTACAGGACCAGTGAGAGGATCCTTGCCCGCAAGGGCGTGATAAAGAAGATCGAGAAGACGGATAAGGGCTTCTATCTTCTGGTGGAGACGGAAGGTTAGACGTTGACACTTATTGAGAAAGCACATATAATGAATGAAACGGATAGAAAGAGAGCGGGGGAATTGGACAGATGATTGCAAAAAATGACGAAGCAAAGAGAAGTCAGATCTGGAGGATCGTAATGACGGTCTCATCTGTCTTGATTATAGTAGGAGTGATCCTGCTTCTGATGAAGTTATTCACAACGAACCCTTTGGAAGGTGAATGGGCGGATGAAGACGGGAGTTTTGATATGTCCATCTCAAAGGATGGGACGATGGTATTTTCGCTCTCGGATGCGGAAGAAGCTGCCGGCATGAACGTAGATATGAAGTACACCCTGAATAAGGATGAGAAGACGATTACGATCATGGCCGATGAATCCGGTTTCCAGAAGCTTGCAGAGCAGTCGCAGGGGCAGTATACGGAAGAGGAGATCAGGAATGCGCTGAAGTCGGTGGTCACAACCTTCGATTACAGTGTGGATCAGGAATATCTGACATTGACGGAGAGGGAGTACGGCGAGCAGTTGGTGTTGGTGAGAGAATAACTTATTGAACAGCTTATTATTATGAGGCGGGATTGTTACAGCAGTGTGGCAGTCCCTTTTCTTCCTTACAATATTAGAGAGGAGACGGGAATACATATGTTAAGGAACGAGACAAAGAAGGTCAGGATCAAGGATGTGGTGATCGGAGGCGGAAGCCCTGTTGCGATCCAATCCATGACGAATACGAAGACCGAGGATGCAGATGCGACCGCGGCGCAGATCTTAGCGCTTGAGAAGGCCGGATGTGAGATTATCCGCTGTGCGGTGCCGACCATGGAGGCGGCTTTGGCGCTCCCGAAGATCAAGGAGAAGATCCATATTCCGTTGGTTGCGGACATTCATTTTGATTACCGGCTTGCGATTGCCGCGATCGAGCATGGCGCGGACAAGATTCGGATCAATCCGGGAAATATCGGTACTGAGGACCGGGTTCGGGCTGTGGTGGACAAGGCGAAGGAGCATCGGGTCCCGATCCGGGTGGGAGTGAACAGCGGTTCGCTGGAGAAGCACCTGATCGAGCGTTACGGAGGAGTTACGGCAGAGGGACTGGTAGAGAGCGCCATGGACAAGGTACGTATGATCGAGCGGATGGGGTATGACGATCTGGTGGTCAGCATCAAGTCCTCAGACGTCATGATGTGCGTCCGGGCTCACGAACTGATCGCCAGGGAATGTATCTATCCGCTGCACGTAGGTATCACGGAGGCGGGGACGCTTCTGGCGGGAAATATTAAGTCGTCCATAGGATTGGGGCTGATCTTAAGCCAGGGAATCGGCGATACGATCCGGGTATCCCTGACCGGGGACCCGGCAGAAGAGATCCGGTCTGCAAGGCTGATCCTTAAGACGCTGGGATTAAGAAAGGGTGGTATCGAGGTCGTATCCTGCCCCACCTGCGGCAGGACTAAGATCGATCTGATCGCTCTTGCCAATCAGGTTGAGAAGATGGTTGAGGATATCCCTCTCGACATCAAGGTAGCGGTCATGGGCTGTGTGGTTAATGGACCGGGCGAGGCCAAGGAGGCGGATATCGGTATTGCAGGCGGTATCGGCGAGGGATTATTGATCAGGAAGGGCGAAGTAGTTAAGAAGGTTAAGGAAGACCAGCTATTGGAGACATTGAGACAGGAGTTGTTGCACTGGAATGAGTAAACCGTTCTTTGAAGTATTTCCGACATTAAAAGTCGATGAAGAGATCGGCAGGATGTTCGATGAGGTAGAGGTCAGCAAGGTGACGACCAATTCGGACCGTGATTTTATTAAGGTACATCTGTTAAGCCGGCATCTGATCCCGAAGAGATGCGTATATGAGGTGGAGAGACGGCTTAAGGAGCAGTTGTTTGGACGCAGCTATATCCAGATTGAAGTGAAGGAACAGTATGAATTGTCGAAGCAGTATACACCGGAGAATCTGATGAATGAGTATTTCGACAGTTTTCTTCTGGAGCTTGACCAAAAGAGTGTGGTGGAGCGCAGCATGCTTCAGAATTCTAAGTATGAGTTCAGGGAAGGGAACATTCTGTGCCTTACTCTTAAGGATTCTATTGTGGCGCAGGGGAAGAAGGAGTCTATCACCGCTTATCTTACGGATGTATTCCGGCATAGATTCGGAAGACCCATAGAGATTCAGGTGTTGTATGAGAAGCCGAAGGAGAGCAAGCTTAAGTATAATGAGGCGAGGATCAGGCAGGAAGTCGATGCGATCCTTGAACAGACAGCGGCCGTTAGGGAAGAAAGTAAGCTTAAGAAGGAGCAGGAGACGGCCAAAGAGGGAGGAAATAATGCAGATGCGGGAAACGGAAGACCTGCAGGGATACCGAAAACTCCTGTACAGTCAGAAGGCGCATCCGGCGGCTTGAAGGGACAGCCGAAGAACGCTTCTAAAGAAGCATCCTATCAGAAGACAGGATTCGGAAAAGGCGCGAAAGGAAGCGGACCGCGGGGAAGCTTCTCTTACAGCAGGCGTTCGAACGACCCGAATATGATCTATGGACGGGACTTTGACGATGAGCCGATGGAGCTTCGGCAGGTAGTCGGCGAGATGGGAGAGATCACCTTCCGGGGGAAGGTGATTAATTTTGATACCCGCGAGATCCGCAATGAGAAGACGATCGTGATGTTTGCCGTGACGGATTTTACGGATACGATCGGCGTCAAGATGTTTATCAGTAATGACCAGTTGCCGGATCTTCTGGCTGAGGTGAAGATGGGGGCGTTCCTGAAGATCAAGGGCGTGACGAATATTGACAAATTCGACGGGGAGCTGACCATATCTTCGGTTGCAGGTATCAAGAAGATCACAGATTTCACGGAGTCGAGGAAGGATACGGCTCTGGAGAAGCGAGTGGAGCTGCACTGCCATACGAAGATGAGCGATATGGACGGCGTGACGGAAGTGCAGAACCTGCTGAAGCGCGCTCACGATTGGGGCCATAAGGCACTCGCGATCACGGATCACGGTGTCGTGCAGGCATTTACGGATGCGAATCACTATATTGAGAGGCTTGACAAGGATGATCCGTTCAAGGTGATCTATGGGGTCGAAGGGTATCTGGTGGACGACTTGACGGATGTGGCGGTCAATGAGAAGGGGCAGTCTTTAAACGATGTCTATGTGGTGTTCGATCTGGAGACGACAGGGTTCAGCCCTATCAAGGATAAGATTATTGAGATCGGCGCCGTGAAGGTGGAGCAGGGGAAGATTACGGACAGGTTCAGCACATTTGTGAATCCCAGAGTTCCGATCCCATTCCAGATCACTCAGCTTACCAGTATCACGGATCAGATGGTGATGGATGCGCCGGATATAGAGACGGTTCTTCCTGAGTTCCTTGAATTCATCGGGGATGCGGTGCTGGTGGCGCATAATGCATCCTTTGATGTGGGATTTATCGAGCAGAATTGCAGGTATCAGGATATTGTGCCGGATTTTACTTCGGTGGATACGGTTGCCATGGCAAGGATCCTTCTCCCGACATTGTCGAAGTTCAAATTGAATGTGGTCGCGAACGCACTCCACATTTCCCTGGAGAACCATCACCGGGCGGTGGATGACGCTGAGGCTGCGGCAGAGATCTTCGTCAGGTTCGCGGAGATGCTGCGTGAGCGGAATGTCACGAACCTTACGAGGCTGAATCATTTTGGGGCAAATAATAAAGATTCGGTCAAGAAGCTGCCGACCTACCATGTGATCATCCTGGCCAAAAATGAAGTGGGGAGAGTGAATCTCTATACGCTGATATCCAAATCACATCTGGAATATTATGCGCGCCGCCCAAGGATTCCTAAGAGTGAGCTGTCGAAGTACCGGGAGGGATTGATCGTTGGAAGCGCCTGTGAGGCGGGAGAGCTGTACCAGGCAATCTTAAACGAGAAATCAGAGCAGCGGATCGCGAAGATCGTGAACTTCTATGATTATCTGGAGATCCAGCCGCTCGGAAACAACCGGTTTATGATCGCAAGCGATAAGATCACGAAGGTTCAGAACGAGGACGACTTAAAGAATCTGAACCGTCAGATCGTGGAGCTTGGAGAGCGGTTCAACAAGCCGGTGGTTGCGACCTGCGATGTGCATTTCATGGATCCGGATGATGAAGTATACCGGCGGATCATTATGGCGGGTAAGGGATTCTCGGATGCGGATAATCAGTCGCCTCTGTTCCTTCGCACTACGGAGGAGATGTTAGAGGAGTTCGAATATCTCGGTTCCGCCAAGGCGAAGGAGATCGTCATCGATAATCCTAACCGGATCGCGGATATGGTGGAGAAGATCACGCCGGTGCGCCCGGACAAATGCCCTCCCGTAATTCCGGATTCGGACAAGCTGCTTCGGGAGATCTGTTATCAGAAGGCGCATTCCATGTATGGGGAAGAGCTGCCGCCCGTGGTTACAGAGAGGCTGGAGAGGGAGCTGAATTCGATCATCTCCAACGGGTTTGCCGTAATGTATATCATTGCGCAGAAATTGGTGTGGAAATCCAACGAAGACGGTTATCTTGTCGGTTCCAGAGGTTCGGTCGGCTCATCCTTTGTCGCTACCATGGCGGGAATTACAGAGGTCAATCCCTTAAGTCCGCACTATTACTGCGAGAACTGCCATTACAGTGATTTTGATTCCGAGGAAGTGCGCTCTTATGCCGGAGGCTGCGGATGGGATATGCCGGATAAGGCGTGCCCGGTCTGCGGCAAGCCTCTTAAGAAGGACGGATTCGACATTCCGTTCGAGACGTTCCTGGGATTTAAGGGGAATAAAGAGCCGGATATCGACCTGAATTTCTCCGGTGATTATCAGAGTAATGCCCACAAGTACACGGAAGTCATCTTTGGTGCCGGACAGACATACCGGGCCGGAACCATCGGAACGCTGGCGGATAAGACGGCGTTCGGATATGTGAAGAATTATTTTACCGAGCGGGGACAGGGCAAGCGCAAATGTGAGATCGACCGGATCGTGCTTGGATGTACAGGGATCCGAAGGAGTACCGGGCAGCATCCGGGCGGTATCATCGTCCTTCCTCTGGGGGAAGAGATCAATACCTTTACGCCGGTGCAGCATCCGGCCAATGATACGACAACGGATATCGTGACGACGCACTTTGACTATCATTCCATTGATCATAACCTTTTGAAGCTTGATATCCTGGGACATGATGATCCGACTATGATCAAGACTCTGGAAGAATATATTAACTCCCCGGAGATGGACAATGAGTACAATGAGACGGACAATAGGTTCGTTGCGACGGATATCCCGCTGGATGATAAGGGAGTGATATCTCTGTTCCATGATACCTCTGCGCTGGGGATCACGCCGGATGATATCGGAGGCTGTCCGGTAGGATGTCTTGGGATCCCGGAGTTTGGGACGGACTTTGTTATCCAGATGGTTGTGGACACCAAGCCGCAGACCCTCTCAGACCTGATCCGTATCTCAGGGCTGTCCCATGGTACGGATGTATGGCTTAACAATGCCCAGGAGTTGATCAAGAGCGGGAAGGCGACGATCTCCACGGCGATCTGTACCCGAGACGACATTATGACCTATCTGATCAATAAGGGGATGGACAGCGAGCAGTCCTTCACGATCATGGAGAGAGTCAGGAAGGGAACCGTTGCGAAGGGGAAATGCAAGGAATGGCCCCAGTTTAAGGAAGATATGAAGGCTAACGGCATACCGGACTGGTATATCTGGTCCTGTGAGAAGATCAAATATATGTTCCCGAAGGCCCATGCGGCGGCTTATGTTATGATGGCATACCGGATCGCTTACTGCAAGATCAATTATCCGCTGGCCTATTACGGGGCGTATTTTGGAATCCGTGCGGATGCGTTTTCTTATGAATTGATGTGCCAGGGGAAGGAAAGGCTTAAGTATCATCTTGATGAATACAACAGACGGTCGGATTCTCTGAGCAAGAAGGAGCAGGATACGGTGAAGGATATGCGTATCGTGCAGGAGATGTATGCCAGAGGGTATGATTTTACACCGATGGATATCTATCGGGCGAAGGCATCGAAATTCCTGATCGTGGACGGGAAGCTGATGCCGCCGCTGATCAGTATCGAAGGTCTCGGAGAGAAGGCGGCGGAAGCGGTGGAAGAGGCATCGAAGGACGGAACATATCTGTCGCTGGATGATTTCCGGCAGAGAACGAAGGCGAGTAAGACGGTGATCGATTATATGGTTAAGCTTGGGATCCTTGAAGGCTTGCCGGAATCGAACCAGTTGTCGCTGTTTGATCTGTAGGTTTTGATCTGCAAGCGCTTATCTGTCCGTTGTTGGTGGAGGTTAAAAATATCTATAGAAATTAATAAGTTTCTAAAGTGATATTATTGATTCTAATGAAACGATAATGATCGAATAAAAAATATGCGGTTTATATGCGGATCGGGGAGGTAGCAAGAACATTGAGACCGTCACAGATTACAGACTGGTGCCATGATATCATAAGATCTCAGGCATCAGAGGGAGGCTTTTATATCGACGCAACGATGGGAAAGGGAAATGATACGCTGATGCTCTGCCGCCTTGCGAAGGAGAACGGCAGGGTGCTGGCGTTCGATATTCAGGAAGAGGCTCTTCGGATTACAGAAGCGAAGCTTCAGGAAGCGGGAATGGATCACCTTGCAGAATTGATTCTTGACGGACACGAGCATATGGACAGGTACGCAGGGGAAGAGACCGCGGATGTGATCTGCTTCAACTTCGGGTATCTGCCCGGAGGAGACCACAGAATCGCAACGTCAGCAGAGACCAGTACGGAAGCGGTCAGGAGAGGGCTTAAGATCTTAAAACCCGGCGGAATGATGAGTCTGTGTATCTACAGCGGAGGGGACACTGGATTCGAGGAGAAGGAGAGGATCCTATGTCTCCTTAGAACGCTTCCGGCACGGGAGTATACAGTGATCGTTAATGAATACTACAACCGGGAAAACTGTCCTCCGATGCCGGTGTTCGTGTTCAAGAGAGGGTAGCTTGTCGGCATGTGCACCGGACGGTAGAGGGCAGCTTGTCTGCATGTGCATCAGACTGTGCGGTTATACGTTCTGCTTGCAGGAATATTCCCTTACGTCTACGCGGATGACCGTAACAGCCTTTTCCAGTTTGGGATTGGTCTCGAACTCTGAAAAGTCTTTTCCGGTCTGATGCTTCATGATCAGGGCAAGAGCCTTTTGCTTATCCTCCGGCTTTGTGACGATTGCTGCCGTTCCGTTCCCGATTATGCTGGCGTAGCGGTAGCTGTATTGGCAGGCTAGCTTCCCCGCTGCAAGATCGTGGCCGCAGTCTAATTCAACGCCGACCTTAGGGTTTTTCTTAAGGAGCTCAAGCTTCTTCCCTTCGCCGGCTCCGTGGAAATAGACGGTAAGCCGGTCATCTTCAAAGCAGTATCCATAGTTCATCGGTACGATATAGACATGTCCCGTCTCATCCGTCATTCCAAGCCGGCATACCTTGCAGGCCGCGAGGATCTCCCGGATCCTGGCCATATCCTTAACTTCTCTTTCTTCTCTTCGCATTTGTTCTCCTCCAATTTTATAGCTGTTCCGGTATCATTATAGAGGAAACAGCGCTGACAGACAAGTGCGGTTAAGTAAATTAAAGCTTTAAACCACGAAAGTATTGTGCTATACTAAAATCTGGATTGCGGGAGCATGAAATGCAGAGCGATCCGCGGTATCATAAATATATGTTATGCAAAGAAATAGTTTCGGGCATCTGCAAAAAGATGACTGAGATATAGATTAACAGTAAAGGAAGGGCTATAGAATGTCAGAAACAAAAAAGGTAATTATGCTTGGCAACGAAGCCATTGCCAGGGGCGCTTATGAAGCGGGAGTCAAGGTATCCGCCGCTTATCCGGGTACGCCGAGCACAGAGATCAGCGAGTATCTGGTGCAGTATAAGGATGATCTGTACTGCGAGTGGTCGCCTAATGAGAAGGTTGCAACTGAAGTAGCGATCGGTGCGTCTGTTGCCGGAGTCCGCGCCATGTCCTGCATGAAGCATGTGGGATTCAACGTGGCGGCAGATCCGGCGTATACGGTATCTTATATGGGAGTGAACGGCGGACTTGTCATTGTGGTGGCGGATGATCCGGGATTATACAGTTCACAGAACGAGCAGGACACCAGGATGGTGGCGCGGGCAGCGCAGCTCCCGGTGTTGGAGCCGTCAGACAGTTCGGAGGCGAAGGAGTTCATGAAGCAGGCGTTTGAGCTGAGCGAGCGGTTCGACCGCCCCTTTGTGTTCCGCACCACAACAAGGCTGGCACATTCTCAGGGAGTGGTGGAGCTTGGCTGGCGCAAGGAAGTTAAGGACAGGCCTTATGAGAAGGATATACGCAAGACGGTCATGATGCCGGCGAATGCGAAGCTTCGCCATATTGAGATAGAGAAGCGCAATCTTGAACTTGCCGAAGCCGCCGATACGCTGTCTGTCAACCGGATGGAGATGAACGATACGAAGATCGGCGTTATCACCAGCGGAATTCCCTATCAGTATGTGAAGGAGGCGCTCCCGGAGGCTTCCGTCTTAAAGCTTGGAATGGTCAACCCGCTTCCGAAGAAGCTGATCGAAGAATTTGCTTCAAAAGTAGAGACGTTGTATATCGTGGAAGAATTGGATCCCGTGATCGAGGAACAGGTTAGATCCTGGGGGATCAAGGCTGTGGGGAAGGAGATCTTCACGGTACAGGGAGAGTACAGCGCCAATATGATCCGAAGGGCGGTTCTTGGAGAAGAACTGAATATCAAGACTCCCGCGCAGGTACCGGTGAGGCCGCCGATCCTGTGTCCGGGATGTCCCCACAGGAGCGTATATTATGCAGTGAAGAAGTTAGGGCTCCATGTGGCAGGCGATATCGGATGCTACACATTGGGAGCCGTGGCGCCGCTTAGCGTGGTCGACACGACTATCTGTATGGGAGCCAGCATATCCAGCCTTCACGGTATGGAGAAGGCAAAAGGAAAAGAATACATAAAGAACTGGGTAGCGGCCATCGGAGATTCCACATTCCTTCATACGGGAATCAATTCGCTGATGAATATGGTGTATAACAATGCAACAGGGACGGTTCTGATCCTGGATAATTCCACGACCGGAATGACCGGACATCAGGACCACGCGGCAACCGGCAGGACCCTGCAGGGAGATCTGGCTCCTGCGATCGATATTCCGGGGCTGTGCCGGGCGATCGGAGTTAAGAACGTATTCGAGGTCAATGCATTTGACCTTGAAGCACTGGAAAGAGTAATCAAAGAAGAGACGGCAAGAGACGAAGTGTCCGTGATCATCACCAAGACGCCCTGCGTCTTGCTTAGCAAGGAAAAGAAGCCATTGTATACCGCACACGCAGACCTGTGCAAGAAATGCGGCATGTGTATGAAACCGGGATGTCCTGCCATGACAAGAAGAGAAGACGGGACGATCCGCATTGACGACACCATGTGCACCGGATGCGGACTCTGCAAGGATTTGTGCAAGTTCGGGGCAATAGAATTAGTGAAGGCAGGTGACAGATAATGGCAGTGAAGAATATTATGATCGTCGGAGTCGGAGGACAGGGAACGCTTCTGACCAGCAGGATTTTGGGCGGGCTTGCCACGGCGGGAGGATATGATGTGAAGCTCTCCGAGGTGCACGGAATGGCACAGAGAGGAGGAAGCGTCGTGACCTTCGTCCGTTACGGCGGGAAGGTGGCGGAGCCGATCGTAGAGGAAGGACAGGCAGACGTCCTGATCGCGTTTGAGAGATTGGAAGCTCTTCGGTATGCACATTTCCTGAAGGAGGACGGCGTACTGATCATCAACGACTGGCGGATCGATCCGATACCGGTCGTGATCGGCGCCGCAGAGTATCCCGAAGGAATCATTGAGACGTTAAAGAAGGAGCATAAGGTCTATACGGTAAATGCGACCGAAGAATCCAAGAAGCTCGGCAATCCAAGGGTATTTAACCTGATCGTACTTGGGATCGCCGCTCAGCACATGGACTTCAGTACGGAAGAATGGTATGACGTGATCGAACGCACGGTACCGCAGAAAACCATAGAGATCAATAAGAAGGCGTTTGACGTAGGCTATCATCTTGTGTCATAGGTCTGATCATGCATCACGGCGAAGGCAGATCATATAAGACAAAAAGAATAGAAATCAGAACAGGAGTATGAAGTTATGGCGAAAATAGCATTAGAAAACTGGAATGAATCGATCAGAGATCCCAAGATGGAATGTATGAGCAGAGACGAGATGAGCGCTCTTCAGGGCGAGCGGCTTGTGAAGCAGGTGAAGAATGTATATGAGAATGTAGAATTCTATAAAAAGAAGATGGATGAGATGGGAGTAGAACCCGGCGATATCAAAGGGATCGAGGATATCAATAAGCTCCCGTTCACGACCAAGGAGGACTTGAGGGATAATTATCCTTTCGGACTTCTTGCGGTTCCGAAGGAGAAGATCGCCAGAGTACAGGGAACATCTGGAACGACCGGTAAGCTTACTCTTGCTTCCTATACACAGAAGGATGTGGATGTATGGGGGGAGTGTGTGGCGAGAGGACTTACCATGGCGGGCCTTACTTCGGCAGACCGCATCCATGTATGCTATGGATACGGCCTGTTCACCGGGGGGATGGGGCTTGACCTTGGAGCAAGGGCGCTCGGGGCAATGGCCATTCCAATGTCCTCCGGCAATACGAAGCGCCAGCTGATGTGTATGGAAGACTTCGGTGCAACTGCGTTCGCATGTACGCCGTCTTATGCGCTGTATCTGGCGGAGGCGGCGCAGGAGGCGAACGTTGTCGACCGGCTCCAGATCAAGGCGGGCATTAACGGCGCGGAGCCGTGGACGGATGAGATGCGGCAAAAGATCGAGGACATCTTGCATATCAACAGCTTCGATATCTATGGATTGTGCGAGATCACAGGACCGGGTGTGGCTATGGACTGTATCCATCATAAGGGGCTTCATGTATATGAGGATTATTTCTACCCTGAGGTGCTGAATCCGGCAGACCAGTCCGCATGCGCAGACGGTGAGACGGGCGAGCTTGTGTTCACGACCCTTGTCAAGGAAGGGATGCCGCTTATCCGTTACAGAACAAAGGATCTTACCAGCATTGAACACAGCGCGTGCGAATGCGGGAGGACTCTGCCCAGAATCCAGAAGTTTACCGGACGTACGGATGATATGAAGGTGATCCGCGGCGTCAATGTATTCCCGACACAGGTTGAGACTGCCCTTCTGTCTATGGGCGGCGGCGTTGCGCCTCACTATATGCTGATCGTTGACCGTGAGAATAATCTGGATGTCCTGACCGTCATGGTAGAAGTGGACGAGAAATACTTCTCAGATGAGATCCGCAAGCTGGACGGACTTAAGAATAAGGTGGGAGCCGTTCTGAAGCAGGCGTTGGGAGTATCCGTGAGAGTGAAGCTTGTTGAGCCTAAGACGATCCAGAGAAGCGAAGGCAAGGCAAAACGTGTCATTGATAACAGAAACTTATAGGAGGAAGATACCATGGGTGCAAATAATACTATCCAGCAGTTGTCAGTATTTTTGGAAAACAGAGAGGGACGTCTTGACGAGGTGTTAAAGGTCCTGGCAGAGAAGGACGTGAATATCGTGGCTTTAAGCCTTGCGGATACCTCCGACTATGGAATGCTGCGTATGATCGTTTCCGACCCTCACAAGGGGCGTCAGGCGCTTAAGGAGGCAGGAATTACGGCGATGCTGACGGACGTGGTGGCGCTTCGCGTACCGCATGCGACAGGATCTTTAAGCCGGGCGATGCATCAGATCGTGGAAGGCGGGGTAAATGTAGAGTACATGTATGCGTTCGCTAACGGAAATGATGCCGCGGCAGTGCTGAAAAGCGATGATCCGGCAAGAGTCACCGGCATCTTGAAGGGCAGCGGGTTCGACGTATACAGCGCCGACGAAGCATACCGCGCGAATCAATAACATTATGCGGCAGAACGGGTACGGGAGGTTAAACTTCCCGTACCCTCTTGCTTTTAAGAAATGCAAAGTGTATAATGGATAAGAATTGTTTAACAAAGGAGGATATATAGCATGCTAGATAAAAAAGTAGTTGAATTATTGAATCAGCAGGTAAATAAAGAGTTCTATTCAGCGTATCTGTATCTGGATTTTTCGAATTATTACTATGAGCAGGGACTAGACGGATTCGGCAACTGGTACAAGATCCAGGCGCAGGAGGAGAGAGACCACGCTATGCTGTTCATCCAGTATTTGCAGAACAACGGCGAGAAGGTCGAGTTAGAGGCGATCAGCAAACCGGAGGTGGCGCTCGTGAGCGCGAAGGCTGTGCTTGCGGAAGGACTGAAGCATGAACAGTATGTGACAAGCCTCATCCATACGATCTATGATGCGGCATATTCGGTGAAGGATTTCCGCACCATGCAGTTCTTGGATTGGTTTGTTAAGGAGCAGGGAGAGGAAGAGACGAATGCGGATAATCTGGTGAAGAAGTTCGAATTATTCGGGGATGATCCGAAGAGCTTATATATGCTGGATAATGAACTCGGAGCACGCGCATATTCCGCGCCGTCGCTGGTGCTTTGATCATGAACCGCAAGAAGGTGATCTGTTCATGCCGGCATGTAACGAAGGGCGATATAGCAGATGCGGTGAATGACGGGGCCGGATCATTCAAGCAGGTGAAGAAGCTGACAAAGGTCGGCAAGGGATGCGGCAAATGCAAAAAGAAAGCAAAGAAACTGACGAAGAAATTATTAAAAGAAAGGGTATGATGGCTGTGGACAGGAAGAAACAGACGATGGAACGGCTGCGGAGTTCGGAGGCGGTCTATGTCCTGATGTCCGGCGGTACGAAGCTTCCTTATGTAATATGCGACCCTGATACATATGACGATCAGATCTTGGTGTTCTTTAAGGAGGAGGATGCCAGGAAGAGGATGGCAGGGCTGGCGGCAGAGAAGAACCCTGTGCAGGTCATTAAGGTCGAGAAGAAAAGCTTCCTGATGTTCTATACAAGCCTGTATCCTATGGGCGTGAACTGTATCGTGGCAAATGACGGAACTTTGGACCGGGCCGCGGTACAGCTTAACGAGCTGATCGTAAGGAACAATCCCGACCGGCTGCCCGAAGGCCAGGTGTGGGTGGAGAATCCGGCGCTGAATCTGACGGCGATCTATTTCATGCAGGAGCTCTATAAGAACCGCGGACAGGCAATGACGGAAGAGATGAAGGAATTGTATGAGGAGATGATGGCACATCTGGGGCGGGGAAGATATATATTCGCAGTGAGGAAGGACGAAGGAGTTTTGGCGCTCAAAGGCAGAGACGGACAGGTATACCAGCCGTTATTTACGGATATCCAGGAGTTTGGGAAGTTCAACAGACAGAACCAGTTCCGTGCGGTGGTAGTAGAAGCGGATAAGGTATTGAACCTGATACCGGCAGGAAGCGCCGGCATTGTGCTCAATCCGCTGGGAGTGAACGTACAGCTTAAGATAGCGAGAGCTTCGCAGGATTAGTGAGAAGATGGCTGCCAAGTGAAAAAGACCAGATAAGTTAATTATCTGGTCTTTTTCATAACCTCAATTACATGTAGTGCTTTTAGATATCTAAATCATGTAGCTATTTAATATATAAAAGGTACATTTAATTTGCGATTAAAAGAATTGCATTAAATTAAATCTTTGTTACATTAACGGCCTGAGGTCCCTTGGATCCCTCTGTCACATCGTACTCTACATCCTGACCTTCGTCTAAAGACTTGAACCCTTCCATGTTCAGCCCGGAGTAGTGTACGAATACATCATTGCCGGTTTCATCAGAAATGAAACCATAACCCTTTTGGTTGTTGAACCATTTCACTGTACCTTTCATGACAATACCTCCATAAAAAAATAATTAGAAACACTGCATCCATAAAACAAATCTATAGATAACTGCCTTATAGACTAGCATATATTTATAATTGCGTCAATAGATTTAGCAATCTTTTTACGTTTTTTTTGGGAAAAAACGGTTTTTTCCGGGATATCATTTCACTTGACGAAACAGATGTAAGAGTGTAAAGTATACATTGACAGACGAAGATAAAATAATAGGGATAACAGAGGAATAAGAGTATGATTACATTGACGGGGAAAAAAGTATCCGAAGGGATCGCCATCGGCAAATTATCCTTTTATAAAAGAGATTCGAAAGAAATCCGCCGTATCTATGTAAAAGACGTCGAGAAAGAGGTACAGCGTTTTCAGAAGGCCAGACAGAAGGCATTGCAGGAATTGAGGGAGCTCTGTGAGAATGCCGCGAAGGAGGTCGGGGAAGCCAATGCCGCGATATTTGAGATGCAGCAGATGGTGTTAGAGGACCGTGACCTGGTAGATAAGATCACCGGTATCATTGTAGAACAGAAGTTAAATGCAGAGTATGCTATACAAAATGCGGCGGAGAACTTCCTCTCGACCGCAGTGACGGCGGATAAGAATTATGTGCAGGGACATGATGCGGACGTCAAGGATGTAACGAACCGCCTTATGCGTACTCTGGCAAGAGGGTGGAAGGATCGGATGCTGATGGACGAGCCTTTTGTTCTGGCTGCAGGGGAGCTTTACCCAAGCGAGGCGGTACAGCTGGACAAGACGAAGGTTCTCGGATTTGTCACGAGGTACGGAACGATCAATTCCCATACGGCGGTTCTTGCGCGGACGAAGGGGATCCCCTCTGTAATAGGGTTAGGAGAGGCTCTTAAGAAGGACTACGAAGGAAAGACCATTATTATAGACGGCTTCGAGGGTAAGATCTATATCGAGCCGGATTACACGACGATCACCAAGATGCGCCAGAAGCAGGACGCCAATCATACTCAGGTGCAGAACTTAGAGAGACTGAAAGGGAAAGAGAATATCACGCAGAGCGGGCAGAAGATCGACGTCTGCGCGAATATCGGCAACAGGGAAGATATTGAGAACGTATTAAGGTGCGACGCCGGAGGAATCGGATTGTTCAGGAGCGAATTCCTGTATATGGAGAGCGGAAGCAAGCCGCCGACCGAAGAGTACCAGTTCCAGGTATATAAGCTGGCCGCAGAGTCCATGGGGATCAAGAAGGTAGTGATCCGAACTGCGGATCTCGGAGGAGAGAAGACGGCGGACTGCCTGGACCTTGGCGTGGATCCGAATCCGGCTATCGGCTATCGGGGGATCCGTGTGTCCCTTGATAAGGATGAAGTATTTAAGACACAGCTCAGGGCGATACTAAGGGCGTCGGCATTCGGGAACTTGTCCGTTATGTTTCCGATGATCACTTCCATAGAAGAAGTGAGGACGGCGAAGCTCATGCTTGAAAAGGCAAAGAAGGAATTGAAGAACGAGAAGACAGCCTTCGATGAAGATATCCCGGTAGGAGTCATGATCGAGACTCCGGCTGCTGTCATGATCAGCGGCGAGCTTGCCAGGGAGGTTGATTTTTTCAGTATCGGGACGAACGATCTGCTTCAGCTTACGCTTGGCATGGACAGGCAGAACAGCCGGCTGGACAGGTACTATAATCCGCACCACTCGGCGATTCTGAAGATGATCCGCATTATTACCAATAATGTGCATCTGGAAGAGAAGCATATCAGCATATGCGGAGATCTGGCCGCAGATCTGGAGCTGACGGAGTATTTGATCCAGATAGGAATTGACGAACTGTCGGTGGCGCCCAACCAGGTGCTTGCCCTCAGGAAGAAGATCAGAGAGATACAGTGATGAGGAGTAGGATATATGGAATTTACCCATTTTGATCAGGATGGAAACGCGGTCATGGTAGACGTTTCCGGCAAGGAGATTACAGAACGGACGGCGCTTGCGAAGGGAAAGATACGGGTGAGCAAAGAAGTGTTCGACGCTGTCGCAGGGCAGAAGGTGAAGAAGGGAGACGTTCTGACGGTGGCTCAGGTCGCGGGGATCATGGGTACGAAGAAGACGGCAGAACTGATTCCCATGTGTCATTATCTGAATCTTACGAATTCGAAGGTCGTGTTTCGGATGGATCCGGAAGCACTTGTGATCGAAGCGTTCTGCCAGGTCAAGACAGAAGGCAGGACCGGTGTGGAGATGGAGGCGCTGACCGGTGTGTCGACGGCGCTTCTTACGGTCTATGATATGTGTAAGGCGATCGACAAGCGGATGGTGATAGAGGACATTCACCTCTGCGAGAAGACCGGAGGAAAGAGCGGAGAGTTTAGATTCTGACCCGACAGGAATGAATATGCAGAAATAATATACCCCGGGGACGGCCCCGGAGGCTGACGGTTCGTTCAGCTCTCCGGCCTGTCTCCGGGGTATTGAAATTATTACAAAGTATCTTCGCGCCGGATGTATCCTGGGTGCTCGGGATCTGCGATGATCTCTTTGGCATGGATGATCTTGGCATGCTTGTCTACGACCTGACAGTCGATAGTGATATCCTCACCGATCATTGCTCCCGGCAGGACTACGCTGTTCCTGACTACGGCGCCCTTCTTGATCACACAGCCGCGGCCGATTACGGAGTTCTCAATGGTTCCCTCGATCAGGCATCCGTTGGATACGACGGAACCCTTCACCTGCGCCGTCTCGAAATACTGTGTCGGGCAGGAATCGTTGGTCCTTGTATATACAGGCCATTCATCATCAAAGAGGCTGGTTGCCCTCTTGAAATCGATCAGCTCGATATTGGCGTTATAGAAGCTCTCCAGATCTGTAATGGATGCAAAATATCCCCTGTGGGAGATTCCGCGTACATCCAGTTCCTCGCAGGCGTTGTTGACGATATCGGCAAGAGTATACATGGAGGACAGGGATTTTGCCTTTTTGATCAGGTCGATGAACAGATCCTTCTTCATAATATAGGTATCCATGAAGATATTCCTGTTCTTGGCGTTGCCGCGGTTCTGCTCTAAGGAAAGAACACCCTTCTGCCTGTTCAGGTTCAGCGTATTGCAGTTAAGGAAGGTATCCTTGGCATTGTCTACACTGTGATATAACAGCGTAATGTCTGCTTCTGATTCAATATGGTTCGCAAGCAGAGTGCTGAAATCAGCAGAGTATACCATGTAACTCGGCGCGATTACAACGTAAGGCTGGTGTGACCTCTCGATACATTCCAGATTCGCTGAGAACGCAGCAATATCCGTGTTGTAGAGGTCGTTGTCGCCTTTGGATTCGGAGAACAGGATATGCAGCCTGCCGCGCTTGGAGTTAATGTTATAATGACGTCCGGTTCCGAGATGCTCAACAAGGGAGCGGGGCTTTCTTCTGATATATACCTGAATGCGGTCGATTCCGCTGTTGCTCATATTAGAGATCGGGAAATCGATCACACGGTATCTTCCAAGGAATGAAAATGCCCCGATCGGGCGGTATTCTTCCATTCCCTTTACCCAGATATGATTCCCGGAAAAATTAACGATTCCTAATGCTTTGCTCATATTATTCTACCCCCTTTACGCGTTTTGCCACGAGCTCGATATGTTCGCTGTCAGCGCTTCCAACGACAGCTTCTTTGCCGATCTTGACACCGTCAGCCACAAGAGCGCGCTGTACGACTGCACCCGCTTCTACTTTGACGCCCGGCATTAATACGCTGTCAATGATCTTAGCGCCTTCACCGACCTCGACGCCGGTAAACAGGACAGAGTTCTTCACTTCGCCTTCAATGATACAGCCCTGTGTGACGAAGGAACGCTTGATGCTTGCTTCCGGTCCTACATAATGAGGCAGGGTAGTCGCATCTTCCGTATAGATCTTCCAGGTCGGATCATTCAGGTCGAGTTCGTTGTTAGAGTCGAGAAGGTCCATGTTAGCTTCCCACAGAGAATCTATCGTTCCGACATCCTTCCAGTAACCTTTGAACCGGTATGCGTACAGAGTCTTGTTGTCAGCAAGAAGCCGAGGGATGATATCCTTACCGAAATCATGGTGGGAATCAGGATCCTTCATATCAGCGACCAGAAGCTTGCGCAGAGGCTTCCAGTTGAAGATATAGATACCCATGGACGCAAGGTTGCTCTTAGGATTCTCCGGCTTCTCCTGGAATTCGATGATATGTCCCTCTTCATCCGTATGCATGATTCCGAAACGGCTGGCTTCCTTGAACGGTACTTCGATAACGGCTATTGTAGCGTCAGCGTTGCATGCCTTATGCTCTGCCAGCATCTTGGCATAGTTCATCTTATAGATATGGTCGCCGGAAAGAACAAGTATGTATTCCGGGGAATAAGTGTCGATAAAGTCAATATTCTGTGAGATCGCATCTGCGGTTCCGCGGTAAACGTCCAGATTGGCATCGGCTTTTTCGCGCGGCGGGAGTACATATACGCCGCTGTCTTTTGCATCCAGACCCCAGCGGCGTCCGGCTGCGACGTAACTGTTCAATAGAACGGATTCATATTGTGTCAGTACACCGACAACATCAATGCCGCTATTGGCACAGTTGCTCAATGGGAAATCAACAATGCGGTACTTTCCACCATATGAAACGGCCGGCTTGGCAACCTTGTTGGTCAGGTCATGCAGACGGGAGCCACGGCCACCGGCTAAAATCATCGCTAACATATTATTTTGTTTCATAGTGAGTCCTCTCTTTCCATTTATGTTACATAATATTAAATCATTATACAATTTTTTTATCATTTTTTCCATAATTTTGTATAAAAAAATCAAAAATTTTCCATAATTTTTCTGCATATAGCTGAGTGGGAGAAAATGGTTCTTCTTGTTACTTATACTTGACATTCCCCGCGAAAAAAAGCAAAATAAATAAGACTAAAAGAATTGGCGGGGATCGTTATGAATTTACTTACAATGGAACATATTATCAAGTCTTATACTGACCGCCGTCTTCTTGACGATGTGGGATTCAGTATAAGCGACCGGGAGAAGATAGGCGTGATCGGGGTCAACGGCATGGGCAAGTCCACGCTGCTTAAGATCGCGGCGGGAATAGAGAGCGCCGATTCGGGCAAGGTCAGTATGGGTAATCAGGTGAAGGTCTGCTATCTTCCGCAGACGCCGGTATTTGAAGAAGGAATGACGGTGCTTGAAGCGGCCCTTATGGGAAGCGGCGGCAGCATTGATGGCTTTGCAGCCGAGGCGGAAGCGAAGTCCATGCTGAACAGGCTGGGATTCTCGGATTATGAGGAGAAGGTGGAGCATATGTCGGGCGGGCAGAAGAAACGTGCGGCGCTGATCGGCGCGCTCCTGTCTCCGGCGGATATACTGATCCTTGACGAGCCTACGAATCATCTTGACTCCGAGATGTCCGAATGGCTGGAGGAATATCTGATCCGGTTCAGGGGAGCGATCCTGATGGTGACGCATGACCGGTATTTCCTGGACCGTGTGGCAAGCCGCATCGTAGAAGTGGATAGAGGGAAGCTTTATAGCTATCCGGGGAATTATTCCGAGTTCGTGCGGCTGAAAAGCGAGAGGCAGAATACGGAGCTGACTGCTGAGCGCAAGCGTAAGAGCCTGCTTCGCACGGAGCTTAAGTGGCTTAACCGTGGCGCAAGGGCGCGGAGCACGAAGCAGAAGGCGCATATCGACCGGATCAGGGCACTTCAGGAGGTCCGTGACATTCAGGAAGAGAAGCGGGTGCAGATGGATTCGGTTGCTTCGAGAATGGGCAATAAGACGGTGGAAATGTCGGAGATCAGCAAGTCCTTTGGGGACAGGGTGCTGATCAGAGATTACAGCTATATTTTCCTTAAGAATGACAGGATCGGTATCATCGGTCCCAATGGCTGCGGCAAGACAACGTTCCTTAAGATCCTGAATGGGGATATAAGCGCGGATACGGGAGGAATCGAGATCGGCCAGACCATCCGTATGGGGTATTTTTCCCAGGAAAATGAATTCATGGATGAGTCTGTGCGGGTGATCGATTATATCAAAGAAGTGGGAGAATACATCGCTACGTCTGACGGCAGGATCACCGCGTCGCAGATGTTGGAGAACTTTCTGTTTGACGGTACGATGCAGTGGTCCAGGATCGATAAGCTGTCGGGAGGGGAGAGGCGGCGCCTGTATCTTCTGAGGGTGCTGATGAGCGCTCCTAACGTGCTGATCTTGGACGAGCCGACCAATGATCTGGACATTCAGACATTGACTATTCTGGAGGACTATCTGGACAGGTTCGACGGGATCATCATTATTGTATCCCATGACCGGTATTTCCTCGACCGCACGGTGAACAGGATATTTTCCTTTGAAGGAGAGGGGAAGGTCCGTCAGTTTGAGGGCGGATATTCGGATTATCTGATCCATAAGGAGCTGGAAGGGGCGAGGGAAGACATTGATTGCCGGAGGGAAGGCAGGACGGAGGAGGCATCGGGGCGCACTGAGAAGGGTGCGTGGAAGAAGCATGAGAAGAAATTAAAATTCACATATAAGGAGCAGAAGGAATTTGAGATCATAGACGATGAGATCGCGAGGCTGGAAGAGATGATAGGCACCCTGGAGGATCAGATCGCGGCAAACGCCACGAATTCGGCCAGACTCAATGAGCTTTTAAAGGAGAAGGAGGAGACAGAACAGAAGCTTGATGAAAAGATGGACAGATGGGTCTATCTGAATGATTTGAATGATAAGATTCAACAGAAAAAATAAATTATCGATTATCATATGTAATGTGTAAAAATTTTCTGAAAATAACTCTTACATTTTCGAATTTTGCGTGGTATAATACAGATATAAAGGAAAGATATGTCATTGGGAATATAATATAGATTTAACTCCAGACATACTGGCGTATGCTTTTTGGCAGCATGGGGAAGGTGCCGCAGTAGTGTACGCTTTTTTTGTGGACATCCTTTATTGCAGTAACATGTTAACGCGGAACCGGTAAGGAGGTAGTTATGTTCAAGATAGGAGATTATGTGGCACATTACAAAGAAGGTGTCTGTGAGGTAATGAGTATCGGGAAGCTGAATATTAGCTGCTCCGATAAGGAGAAGGAATACTATACATTGAAGCCTCTCTATGATGCCGGGGGAACTCTGTATACGCCAGTAGACAATGAGAAGAGACAGATCCGGGAAGTGATCTCCGGAGAAGAAGCGCAGGCATTGATCGATGATATGCTGAATATTGAGATGATCGGGGTAGCGGATGAGAAGAGACGCGAGCTGTCCTATAAGGAAGCGCTGCTGAGGAATCAGTGCAGAGATTGGATTTCTCTGATCAAGACCTCTTATATACGGAAGATGAACAGGCTTGCTTCCGGGAAGAAGGTCATTAATGTGGATGATAAGTATCTGAATATCGCAGAGAAATTCCTCTATGGAGAGTTCGCGGTTGCCTTGGGCCTGCCTAAGGATGAAGTGAAGGGATATATATCAGGTTATCTGAAGAGGGAGTCTTAACAGATTTGATATAAGATAAGGGAATATCAGGAGATGCCGGAGGCATCTATCCCTGATATTCCCTTGTTGTCTTATCGCGGTATTTATACGGCAGGGCACTCCACGATATGGATCCGGAAGCTTTCGTATTCTTCCGTGGCCGTCGGGAGCAGAAGTCCGCCGTTCATCAGCGCATCACCGGGATATTTCTGCCCGTGTACCAGGTAGACGCTGTCCGCCTTCAATCCCTTCAGACACATCCAGCGGCCGGGACCGTTAGGATGGATCTGGAGAGCGACGATGCACAGAAGCGCTTCGCTTCCGTCCGGGGCAGCGAACTCCCATCCATGATAGGCTTCCACCTTATCGGGATCGGTAAGCCGGTAATAATCTCCGTACTGGATGAGGTCATAATATTCCTTGAATTCCCTGATCTGAGCTTTTACAATGGTCTTCTCCTCTTCGGTCATCTTATTGACGTCCAGCTCATATCCGAACGTACCGGACATTGCAACCGTCGCCCTGGTATTTAACGGAGTGATACGTCTGGTCTGCTCGTTGGGGCAGTGGGATACATGGGATCCCATGGTGCTGACAGGATAGCCGAAGGAAGTGCCGTACTGGATACTGAGCCTCTCGATGGCGTCGGTATCGTCGCTGCACCAGATCTGGGGCGTGTAATAGAGCATTCCGGCGTCAAAACGTCCGCCGCCGCCGCTGCAGCCCTCGATCAGCATATCAGGATAGCGCTGCGTTAATTTTTCAAGCATATCATAGAGTCCTAAGACATAGCGGTGCATAACTTCTCCCTGGCGCTTTGCGGGAAGAGAGGCGCTGTAGAGGTCTGCAAGGCTTCTGTTCAAGTCCCACTTGAGATATTCGATCCTGGCCGAGTCAAGTATCTGGCATATATGGCTGAAGATATATTCCCGTACGTCCTCTCTGGAAAAATCAAGCAGTAATTGAAGCCGGGAACGGGTAGGCTGTTTCCCTGGAACGGTGAAGGCCCAGTCAGGGTGCTCACGGTAGAGGTCGCTGTCTTCATTGATCCCTTCCGGTTCAAACCAGATACCGAACTGAAGTCCAAGGCTGTGGATCTGGTCAGACAGCTCCTTAAGCGTACAGCCAAGTTTCTTCTCGTTTACCGTCCAGTCCCCAAGGCCGGACACATCCAGGTCGCGTTTGCCGAACCATCCGTCGTCCATGACGAAGAGTTCTATGCCGAGATCTGCCGTGTCCCTTGCCATCTGTATCAGCTTGTCTCCGTCAAAATCAAAATACACGCCTTCCCAGTCATTCAGCAGGACCGGCCGTCTCTTAGCGGTCCATTTGCCCCGGCACAGATGGGTGCGGTAAGCCCGGTGGAAGATACGGGATAACCGGCCAAGTCCCTGGGCGGAGTAAGCCAATGCTGCTTCCGGTGCATAGAAGCGTTCCGTTGGCCTTACACAGTAACAGAAGTTATCAGGATGGATGCCAAGGAGGAGACGGGTCTGGTTATACTGGTCAAGCTCGGCGTTCCCCAGGAAGTCCCCGCTGTACAGGAAAGAAAAACCGTAACAGTTTCCGGTGTCTTCTGTCGTATCCCTGTCAGAGAGGATAAGGAACGGATTATACTGGTGACTGGAGGTTCCGCGCGTACTTCCTACGGACTGACTCCCGTGCATCAGCGGCGAGCGCTGATAATTCCGTTCTTTTACATGGCGGCCGTAGAAGGTATGCAGGTCGTATTCGCCGTGCAGATAATCGACGCAGACGCTCTGGATGTTCTCGAGGTAGATGTCGTCTTCGCTGTGGTTTTCAACGCAGACCGCCCTTGTGATGATATCCAGATCTTCCATGACGCCGTAGTAGAGATGGACATAGAACATGCGGCGGGTGTCTTCCAGAGTGATGATCAGTGTATCGGACCTGGAACCGCATCCGGCGGGAGCAGGTGTCCCATGTGCCTGCTGTTCCTGATCCGGCGCGTCATAGAGTGCGGGAAGCCCTGGAAGAGAGTATTTGCCTTCGCAGATCTCGTGTTTCAGGTAACGCAGGTCGCAAGCAGTAGTGCCGTCCGGGTAACGGACCTTAAGAGCCGCGGCGCGGTAGTCGCCGCTTCCGTAGGCCGGGAACTCCAGAGGAAGCGCATCCAGGGAGTAAGTCCGGTCATCGCCCGCGTCGTACGGGTTGCCGGAGAAGCCTCTGTCCGCATAAGCGATCCGGTAGGAGTAATCAAAAGCAGAGCCCTTCATACCAAACCAGGTATGGAGTAATACTCCATACCTGTCTGCTTTCATCTGGTACATACTATGGGCTGTTGTCAAAGTAAAAAGTCTGCTCGTGCTGTCAAATAAAATAGCCATAAGTTTGTCCTCGTTTCAGTATTAAGTCTTATTTTACCGCACCGTTTACAACACCGTTGATGATCTGCTTCTGGCATACAAGATAGAAGATCAGAATCGGCAGCAATGCCAGCAAGTAAGAAGCGAATGCCAGGTTGTAATTCGTACCGAACTGAGTCTGGAATGTAAGCTGTGCCAGAGGCAGTGTGTTAACGCCTGTACCGGACATAATGACAAGCGGTGTCATAACATCGTTCCAGGTTCCAAGGGCTGTCAGTACGGCAACTGTAGCGTGCATCGGCGTCATGATCGGGAAGATGATCTTCCAGTAGGTCGACCATGTGGTCGCGCCGTCCACGAAAGCAGCTTCCTCAAGTGCGATTGGGATGTTCTTCAAGTAGCCGGAGTAGAGCATTACATTCATCGGCATATAGAACACCAGATAGCATAATATAACTCCGAACCAGTTGTCAATACCCATTTGCGCGGTCTGTTTTACCAGAGGCATCATCAGGATCGCGAAAGGTACGAACATACCGCTTACGATATAGAGGTAGGATACTTTGTAGAATTTGCTCTTAGCCATGCTTCTTCCGATCGCGTATCCGGCAAGGGAGTGGAGCAGGATGGCAAGAACTACGGTCACAACGGTGATCATGACACTGTAACCCAGGGAGTGCCAGAAGTCTGTAACACGCATGGCTTCCGCGAAGTTTTCAAGGCTCCAGCTCTTCGGAAGGCTTAACGCCCCGGCAATGTCGTTCGTCATCTCTGACGGTTTCTTGAATGCGATCACAAGCGCCATATACAGCGGGAAGATAACAGTCAGGCAGCCAACGATCAAAAGGATGGTAAGCGGCCAATTAGTGGTAGCCGCAACTTTATTTTTCTGTTTCATTATAACTGTTCCTCCTTCTTTCCTGTAATAGTAAGCTGGGCAACAGAGATCGCAACGATCACGATGAAGAAGATAACCGCGTTAGCGCTCTGGAAACCGAACTGTCCGCCGCCCATACCATTGTTGTAGATCAAGAATGAGATGGACTCGGTACTCTGTGCAGGACCGCCCTTGGTCAACGCCATGATCTGGTCGAATACCATCAGGAAGTCTTTCATGCTCAATACCATGTTGATGCTGAAGAATGGGATGATCAGCGGGAAAGTCAGTGACTTGAAGCTTAACCATCCGGTCGCGCCGTCGATAGCGCCTGCCTCATATACGTCTTCCGGTACGGTCTGAAGACCGGAGATGTAGATGAGGGTCGTCTGAGCGATGGACTGCCATGCGGTAACGATAACGATGGCGATCCAGGCTGTCTTGGCGTTGGAGAGCATACTTCCGGTTCCGGTCAGTGCAGGGAGGATGTATGTGAAGATATATCCGAAGATATAACCTACAACCAGTCCTCCAAGGATTCTCGGAACGAAGTACATACCTCTTAAAGCGCTCTTGGCTTTGATCTTGCCGTTTAAGCCCAGTGCGAGGAGCAGGGCGATCACATTCGTCAGAACGGTTGCCAGAATCGCGAATTTAAAAGTAAAGAGGTAGGATTTCCCGACACGTGCATCGGTAAATAAGTCGGCATAGTTACGCATTCCTACCCAGTCGTAGCTTCCGAAGCCTTTGAAGTTCGTGAAGCTGTAGATCAGGCCCTTGATCAGCGGCAGAGTGTTAAAACAGAAGAACAATGCCAGGACGGGGACTGTAACTAATAAAAAGGTCTGGTTTCTGCTGAGTTTTTTATTCATTATTGATTCCCTCCCTTTTTCTCATAATCCTGTACTTTGCGGATGATGTCACGGTTGTAGCGTATCCAGTCAGTGTCGAACTTGTTCAGGAACTTGTCTACGTCGCCGTCTAATAAGAAGGTCTGAATCTGAGCGTCTACGCTCATCTCTGCCGGATAGTAGTGGTCCTGATAGTCGACCATCTTGCCTTCGTTGATGTAGTCTAACATACCGTCAAGGGCAGGAGAAAGCTCGAATTCCGTATCCTTACATGGTACGGCGTTCTGGTCGTCTAAGTAAGTCTGAATGGTGGAGTCCTCTAATAAAAAGCTTAATACTTCATAGGCAGCCTCTTTGTCAGGACATTCCTTCGTGATACAGAACTGAAGGTCGACACCGGAGTTCAGAATGTTGTCGTCGGCGTTGTCACATCCCGGCATAACGAAGGAATCAATATCCATATCCGGGTTAACGGACTGGATCTGCGGAACGGCATAGCTTCCGATACAGTACATAGCGGCCTCGCCGTTTGCGAATGCAGTACATGCGTCGTTGTAGTTATAAGCAAACGGGTCGTCTTGTGCATGGTCGAGCAGTTCAAGCATCTTCTCTGCAACTTCAGGATACTCGTCGATGAACTTGGTCTCGCCTTTGTTCACCTGGCGGCATACATCTGCGGGAGCCAGATCGCAGGCAAGTGCGTTCCACGGCGCCAGACAGGTCCATACGTCTTTATAGCCGAAATATAACGGCTGCTGTCCGGAGGACTTGATCTCATCGCACAGATCCATGAATTCCGTCCATGTGGTCGGGATCTCCCAGTCATTGTCCTCAAACATCTCCCTGTTGTACAGAACGCCTGCGGCATTGGCTACGTAAGGAACTGCGTACACGCCGTCCATCGGAACGAATTCCAGGTTCTTGTCGATGTCTAAGTAGGCTTGTTTGATCAGTGAAAGCCCTTCAAAATCTGAGATATCCATCAGCATCTCGGCATCCAGGAAGTTGGAAAAATTGACGTCACCGCCGATTCCGATGATATCTGGGGCATCCTCCTTGATGAAACGTGTTTTCAGTACGGTCATGGCATCGTTAGGAGATTCGATATGCAGCACGATGTCGTCGTGTGTCGCATTGAATTCCTCTTCCATCTTCTCGAAAGCCTTGACAGCTTCCGGCTTGTACTGAAGCATGGTGATATGGGTCTTTCCGTCTGCGCTGCTGTCGGAGCTGCAGCCACTGGCTGAGAAAGCGGTCCCAATCAGCATTGCTGCCACAAGCGTTGTGGCAATTACTCTTCTTTTCATTCCACACCTCTCCTTTTTCCTTCATGCATATTGACTGTCCCGACGCACTCTGCAGATTAGTAACAATTCGGACAAGCCGGTCTGTTACGCAGAATGGACAGTTTCGTTAGGTTGCATGAATTTTATGTAATTTACAGGTAAAATAATAGCAGTCTGCTGTGAAAAGGTAAATATTCTGATGGGGCGGGATTTTATCATAATGCGGTATTATAAAGAAAATGTTGAAATACAGACGTATTATGATATATAATAAAGGAAATGGAGAGATTTTCGTGACTTTCCACAAAATAGATAGTGCGGTTTTGAGCAATATAACGAAAATAAAGGAATGAACGAGAAAAGGGGAATCGCTTTATGACAAATTATTTATTTTCTGTGTTTCAGGATGAGCGCTTTATGGACCTGACAGTATACCAGTATGGGTATGAGCAGTGTGAACCGCTGCACTCGTTCGGCCCGTATGTAAGGAACAATTATCTCTTTCATTATGTGATCTCAGGAAAGGGATGCCTGCATGCCAATGATGAGAAGGGGGACGCGACGTATTATGATATTGAGGCGGGCAACGGCTTCATAATCGAGCCGGGATATGTCAATACCTACTATGCCGACAATGACGAGCCGTGGGAGTATGTGTGGGTGGAATTCGGCGGGCTGCGCGCGAAGGAGTGCGTGGAGCTTGCGGGGCTTTCGCACAAGACACCGCTGTATCATCTGGCGGCGCCTGAGTACGGCGAGACGCTTAAGGAGCGTATGCTGGCTATCGTCCGAAGCCAGAATGCCTCTAATATGGAAGTGATCGGGCATCTGTATCTGTTTCTTGACTGCCTGATCAAGTATTCGGCGTCCAAAAAACAGCTCCAGGGCGGGAAGCTTGGCGAGTTCTATGCGAGAGAGGCCGTTGTGTACATCGAACACAACTACGACAAGGATATCACAGTGGAGGATATCGCAAGGAGATGCAAGCTGGACCGCAGTTATTTCGGGAAGGTGTTCAAGAAGGCAGTGGGCCAGTCTCCTCAGGAGTTCCTGATCCGATACCGTATGAGCAAGGCGGCGGACGCTCTGATCATCGGTGATGATTCGGTGGGGGATATCGGGGCGTCTGTAGGATATCCCAATCTGCTGCATTTCTCCAGGGCGTTTAAGGGAGTGTACGGGGTATCCCCAAGGGAATACCGGCAGAAGAATAAGATCATAGACAGGTAGAGTTTTGGCTGCCGGGAAGCAATATACGTTTCCCGGCAGTTTTTTAATTGATCACAAATTTCAGCATCTGCATCATCTTATCAGTGAGCATATCAGAGTCCAGCTCCGGATTCTGGCATTTTTGTTCCAGGAGATATTTGACATAGCTTACGGTAATATCATTGATGATGTTCAGATTGCTGTTTTTAATACCCGGAGCCACATCCGCCAGCGGAAGAAGAAGACCCATACACCGGTCCCATATATTCTTCCCGTAATACATATCTTCGATCTGAGGAGTATATTTTTCCCGCTCTTCCGGGAAAAGTTCATAGTATTGCGTCATAATGCCTGTAAGGTCGTCGCTGTGTTTTCCGAAGAAAAAATTATAGAAGACATTGGGATTCTGAAAAACAGCCTGCGCGAAAAAATCCCATACGGACAGGAAATGTTCCCTTGGGCGAAGCTTCCAGGAACTCAGTTCGGACAGATTCTTGCTGTATTCGTTAAAATACTTGATCGAGGCGAGGAGGATCAGTTCTTCGATATCCTTAAAATACAGATAGATGGTTGAGTTGTGAAAACCGGCTTTATCTGCGATCTTACGGATAGACAGGTTCTTAAGCCCGTCTGTTTCGATCAGTTCTTGCGTCGCTTCAATGAAGCGGATGGTATTTTGTCTCTTTTGATTCTCTTTTTCATTCCCCATGTTGTTTACCAGTTCCTTAAAATACTTAATTTCTCTGATTATAACATATGCAAAGAAGGATAGTCCATAAGATTAGAATAGAAATTGTCTATATGTTATAAAAATATATTGACAATAAGCGCGCTTATTGATATATTTGTTATATGATTTAACAAATAAGCGCGCTTGCTAAAATGAAAAAATAGTAAAACTGCATGAATGAACAAGGAGGAAGACCATGAAGTTAGAGATCGGTAATTTCTATGTGAAAGATATCGTTTTCGGGGAGCAGTTGTCCCTGAGAGACGGCGTCCTTACTATCAACAAGGAGGAGGCATTGGCGTATATCCGGGAAGATGAGAGGATCACAGAGGCAGAGCTGTATATCGCGAAGCCGGGAGACAAGATCCGTATGTGTCCTGTGAAGGAAGCGATCGAGCCGAGGATCCGGCCGGACGGAAGAAGTATTTTCCCTGGTTATACAGGTGATCTGGCCAAGGCCGGAGAGGGTGTGACCTATGCGCTTAAGAACTGCAGTGTACTCGTAGTAGGCAGACATTGGGGCGGCTTCCAGGACGGCGTGATCGATATGAGCGGAGAGGGGCAGAAGTATACATATTTCGGACAGCTTAACAATATTGTTCTGGTTGCGGATACGAATGAGGAATTCGAGAGAAATGAGCAGCAGAAGAAGAATGATGCGTTAAGAAGGGCAGGGCATAAGCTCGCCGAGTTCATCGGGGCGTGTGTGAAAGACTTGACCCCGGAAGATACGGAAGTGTATGAACTGGGAGGTATGATCAGGCGTGATGCTGATGTAGAGAAGCTTCCTTCAGTAGTCTATGTAATGCAGCCGCAGTCACAGATGGAAGAGATGGGATATAACGACCTTGTGTATGGCTGGGATATGAATCATGTGGTGCCGACCGTGATGCATCCCAATGAGATCTTAGACGGGGCCATGGTATCCGGAAGCTTTATGCCGGTATCTTCTAAGTGGGCAACCTATGATTTCCAGAACTGTCCGAATATCAAGGCGCTTTATAAAGAGCATGGGAAGACGATCAATTTCCTGGGAGTCATCATGTCTAACCTGAACGTTGCGTTGGAGCAGAAGGAGAGATCGGCCCTCTTCGTAGCACAGATTGCCAACAGTCTGGGAGCGGACGGCGCAGTCGTAGCGGAAGAAGGCTATGGGAATCCAGACGCGGACTTCGTCGGATGTATCGTGGCGCTTGAAGACGCAGGGGTGAAGACGGTGGGTATCACGAATGAGTGCACCGGACGTGACGGACAGTCTCAGCCTCTTGTTACCCTGGATGAGAAATGTGACGCCATCGTATCCTGCGGCAATGTGTCTCAGCTGATCGAACTGCCTCCGATGGAGACGGTCTTGGGCGAATTGCAGGCATTGGCCAGAGACGGGCTCTCCGGCGGATGGGCGGACGATGAGATCTTAGGGCCGTCAGTCAGAGAGGACGGTTCGATTATCATGGAGAACAACTCGATGTTCTGCGGCGACCAGGTGTGCGGATGGTCTCCGAAGACGATGAAAGAATTCTAATGGAGGTAAGCGGAGAATGAAGAAAGCAATCGTATATGTAAATCAGTTTTTTGGACAGGTAGGCGGAGAAGAGCAGGCCGGGATCGAGCCGCAGCTCCATGAAGGACAGATAGGACCTGCGATGCAGTTTCAAAAAGAGCTTGACGCGGATGTGACGCATACGATCATCTGCGGCGATAACTATATGGGATCTAATACGGAAGAAGCGGTTGACAGGATTCTTGACATGCTTAGCGGCAAGGAATTCGATATCTTCCTTGCCGGGCCGGCGTTTCAGGCAGGGCGGTATACCGTAGCCTGCGGGACGGTCTGCAAAGCGGTGAAGGAGAAATTCGGCGTTCCGGTCGTGACGTCCATGAACAGTGAGACTCCGGGCGTCGATATGTTCAAGAAGAATATGTATATCATGAAGGGCGGTAATATTGCGTCGAAGATGCGCCAGGACGTGAAGGCTATGGCAAGAGTCGCCAATAAGCTTTTGAACAAAGAACCGGTGGGAAGCGCGGATGAGGAAGGATATTTCCCAAGAGGGATCCGTCATCAGACTTGGCTTGCGGATGGGAAACCGGCTTCAGAGCGTATGGTGGATATGCTGCTTAAGAAATTAAACGGAGAACCTTATGAGACAGAGCTGCCGATTCCGAAGAGAGACCTCGTCCCGATCGCACCGGCCGTTAAGGACCTTAAGCAGGCGAAGATCGCGCTGGTAACGACAGGCGGTATCGTCCCGGTAGAGAATCCGGACCGCATCCAGTCTGCATCTGCGACCAGGTGGGGCAGATATGATATCTCTCAGACGGAGGCGCTAAAGGGCGGGGTATATAAGACGATCCATGCCGGTTTTGACCCGGCTGCCGCTGATGCAGATCCGAACGTTATTACGCCGGTTGACGCGCTGAAGGTATTGGAGAACGAAGAAGTCTACGGAAGCCTTCATCCGTATTTCTACTCTACGGTAGGAACAGGAACGACGGAAGCCGAGGCTCAGAGGATGGCTAAGGAGATGGTTCCGTATTTTAAGGAGGATCATGTTGACGCCGTCATCATGGTTTCCACATGAGGTACCTGTACTCGTTGCGGTGCAACGATGGTAAAAGAGATCGAGAGGGCAGGATTCCCGATCGTTCAGATGTGCAACCTGATTCCGGTGGCGAAGACCGTCGGATCCAACCGAATCGTTCCGACGATATCTATTCCTTATCCGCTGGGAGATCCGGGAACTTCCAAGGAAGACCAGTGGAAGCTTCGCTACCACAGGACGAAGGCTGCGCTTGAAGCTTTGGCAACTGATATTACTGAGCAGACAGTATTCCGCGTATAGTGCGGGATACTGGTCCTAAAAGGGCCAAAGGGGGTTATTGAATGGAGAAAAAGGACTCAAAAAACACGGTATTTTATATTTCTCTTGTTATTATTGCGGTTATGGCGGTATGGTCGGTTGCGTTAAATGAGAGCTTTACTGCAGCGTCCAATGCTGCGTTTGCATTTCTGACAACGGATTTCGGGTGGCTGTACCTGGTATCGATGATCGTGTTCCTGATATTCGTCGTCTACGTGGCATTTGGCAAGTACGGGCGGATCCGTCTTGGAGGAGACGATTCCAGACCGGAGTATAAGAATCTTACATGGTTCGGACTTCTGTTTGGCTGCGGTATGGGAGTCGGACTTGTATTCTGGGGTGTTGCGGAGCCTCTGACCCATTATCTGAATCCCATGGGAATGGAAGGCGGTACGCCTGAGGCGGCAGATTTTGCTATGCGTTCCTTCTTCATGCACTGGGGGATCCTGCCGTGGGCGAATTATGCGGTGATCGGCCTTGCCCTTGCGTATTTTATGTTCCGTAAGGATAAGAAGGGACTGATCAGCGTGATCTTAGAGCCGTTGATCGGTGAGAGGCTTGCCGAAGGATGGCTTGGGAAGCTGGTGGATATCCTGGCGGTATTTGCGACGGTGGCAGGCGTTGTGACTTCATTGGGGCTTGGGACGCTGCAGATCAACGCGGGATTCAATTATATGTTCGGACTTCCGTCAACGCTTGCGGTACAGATCATCATTATCGCGGTTGTGTCGGTATTGTATATCGGATCTGCCGTTTCTGGTATTGATAAGGGGATCAAGATCATCTCAGATACGAATCTTTATGTCGCCATAGGGCTGATGGCAGTATGTTTTCTGGTGGGACCGAAGATCGAGATCCTGAACAGCTTCATCAACGGCATAGGGCAGTATATCGGTGAGTTTATCCCGGATTCGCTGGGAATACAGGCATATGGGGATAACTCATGGATCGGAAGCTGGAGAATATTCTACTGGGCATGGTTTATCGCCTGGGCGCCGTTTGTAGGAGTGTTTGTGGCGCGTATCTCCAAAGGGCGTACGATCAGAGAATTTATCCTTGGCGTGGTACTGGTTCCGGCTCTTGCTTCCTGTATCTGGGGATCCGTGTTCGGAAGCCTTGGCATTAACCTGGGAGAGAAGGGCATCATGGCGGCAGAAGAGCTTAGCGAAGCTGTAGCGGCGCCGGAGGTCGGGCTGTTTGCAGTGCTGAGTAAATACCCGCTTGGGTTCCTGCTGTCACTGGTGGCGATCATATCCTTGTGCGCGTTCTTTATTACATCGGCGAATTCAGGCGTGTATGTGCTGTCTATGCTTACGACGAAGGGAGACATCAATCCGCCGAACAATAAGAAGATCCTCTGGGGGATCATCCAGTCGGTGATGGCGGTCGGTCTTCTGATGGCCGGAGGATTGAAGCCTCTGCAGACGATCTCGCTGGCGGCGGCGTTCCCGTTTATCTTCATTATGTTTGCAGCCTGCGCGGCATTTATCAAGGCGCTGAAGGGAGAGAACATGTCTGAGGCAAGTAAGACAGAGCCTTCGGCGGGTGATGACGATTAATTTTTAATTTCCGGCGGACCGGCATTGACATTTCTTATCAAATTGGGTATCATTGACTTTAATGAGTAGAAGTGCTAAAGTGATAAGAAAGGGGATATTTTCAATGCCTATTACAGATATTTTGGAGAAAAACTGCCGGCTGTACGGTGATGACGTGTGCCTGGTGGAGATCAACCCGGAGATGCCGGAGACAAGACGTGTGACCTGGAAGGAGTATGAACTGATCGAGCCGGTGCGCGCGTCTTATTACAGGCGTGAGATCACGTGGAGCGTATTCAATGAGAAGTCCAACCGTTTTGCCAATCTTCTGCTGGAGCGCGGGATCAAGAAAGGCGATAAGGTGGCGATCCTTCTGATGAACTGCCTGGAATGGCTGCCGATATATTTCGGGATCCTGAAGACTGGAGCGTTGGCTGTGCCGCTTAATTTCCGTTATTCTGCGGAGGAGATTCAGTATTGCGTGGAGCTTGCCGAGGTGGACGTGCTGGTGTTCGGGCCGGAGTTTATCGGGCGTGTGGAGGAGATCGCGGACAGTATCAGCAAGCACCGCCTGCTTTACTATGTGGGGGACGGCTGTCCGGGATTCGCAGAGGATTATACCATGCATTCTGCCAACTGTTCCAGCCAGTCTCCGAAGATCGATATCAATGACGAGGATTATGCGGCGATCTATTTCTCTTCCGGGACGACCGGATTCCCTAAGGCCATCCTGCATACCCACGAGGCGTTGATGCATTCCGCCAAGGTGGAGCAGAATCACCATGGACAGACGAAGGACGATGTATTCTTATGCATTCCGCCGCTCTATCATACCGGAGCCAAGATGCACTGGTTCGGGAGTTTCCTGACAGGGGGCAAGGCGGTTCTTCTTAAGGGAACGAACCCGGAATTTATCTTAAGGGCGGTATCGGAGGAGAAGTGCACGATCGTGTGGCTTTTGGTTCCGTGGGCACAGGATCTTCTGTTAGCGTTGGACAGCGGAAAGGTTAAGATGGACATGTATCAGCTGGAGCAGTGGCGGCTGATGCATATCGGAGCGCAGCCGGTGCCGCAGAGTCTTATTAAGCACTGGAAGGATTATTTCCCGAAGCATCAGTATGATACGAATTATGGATTGAGCGAATCGATCGGGCCTGGATGCGTGCATCTGGGGGTAGACAATATCCACAAGGTGGGAGCGATCGGCAAGGCGGGCTTCGGCTGGAAGACGAAGATCATCGACGAGTCCGGGATACCTGTGAAACAGGGAGAGACCGGCGAACTTGCCGTCAAAGGGCCCGGTGTTATGGTGGAGTATTATAATGACAAGAAGGCAACGGAAGAGGTGCTGCATGACGGCTGGCTCTATACGGGAGATATGGCGATGGAGGATGAAGACGGGTTCATCTTCCTGGTGGACCGCAAGAAAGACGTCATCATCAGCGGAGGTGAGAATATCTATCCGGTGCAGATTGAAGACTTCCTCCGCACCAACGATGCGGTATTGGATGTCGCTGTGATAGGTCTGCCGGATGAGCGTCTCGGAGAGATTGCGGCGGCGATCGTCTCCCTGAAGCCGGGAGTGATCTGTATGGAGGATGATATTAATCTGTTCTGCAAGAAGCTTCCGAGATATAAGCGTCCGCGTAAAGTGATATTCGCAGACGTGCCGAGGAACGCGACCGGTAAGATCGAGAAACCGAGGTTAAGAGAGATGTACGGGGCTGCGCATCTGGTACAGGAGCAGAACCGGAGATAGATATGTATGCCGAGAGAACAGGGATCATGGATGATCTTCTGCGTCTTTCGGCATTTTTGCATGCCGACTTATGATTCGCTTTCACATATATTTTCCGCCGGAATATACTGTACCATTAGGAATTATAAGGAGGATATGTATGAAAAAGCGTATAATTGCAGCAGCGCTGGTTATTGTTCTGTCTATAACTGCCCTGCTTGCCTGCTCGTCTAAGGATGATCAGGGCGAAACTGCCGCTACAACCGGACAGACAGACGATACAAAAGATACCGGTGAAACCGAAGAGACTCTTCCTGAGTCTACGAAGGTGATCTTGAATGAGGTTGCACATTCCATCTTCTATGCTCCGATGTATGTGGCAATTGAAGAGGGGTATTTTGAAGAAGAGGGAATTGATCTGGAATTAGTTACAGGGTTTGGAGCGGATAAAACCATGACTGCCGTTATCTCTGGAAGCGCAGATATCGGGTTCATGGGCTCTGAGGCTTCTATCTATACTTATAATGAGGGCGCCAACGATTATGTCGTCAACTTCGCCCAGCTGACCCAGCGGGCCGGCAACTTCCTGGTAGCACGGGAAGAGATGCCGGATTTCACCTGGGATGCGATCAAGGGGACGAATGTTCTTGGCGGGAGGAAAGGCGGTGTGCCCAGCCACGATGGTACATGGGAACACACTGGCAGAGTACCTTGATATTTCAGGGGCTCTATGGTAAAGTGTGTATAAACAAAGGCAAAGGGGGATCTGATAATGGATTTAAAACGGACGGCGTACCAGAAACTATTATCATGGAAGCAGTGTTCGCGGCATAATACATTGGAGATATCCGGCGCAAGGCAAGTGGGAAAAACTTATCTTGTAAATAAATTTGCAGATGAGCAGTATACGAACAAAGTTTATGTCAATCTACTTGAACTTTCCGGGGAGATTTTCCTTGAGATATATCATGATATACGAAGAGAAATGAAAGAAGGGGAACGGTTTCAAAATCCTGTGAAAGAATTGCTCATTCGGTATGATTCCAAATTTATCGATTCCCAAGATACGGTGGTTATTATTGATGAGATTCAGGAATCGGCGGAAATTTATAATCGGATTCGGGAGTTTACACGAAGCCTGGAAAGTGATTTTATAGTGACGGGCAGTTATCTGGGACGTATATTGAATAAGGAATTTCGTTATTCGGCGGGGGATATGACATCTCTGGAGATACAGACGTTAAGTTTTGAAGAATTCCTGGATGCATTAGGAGAACTTAAGCTGTTTGATGAACTGGATATTTTTGGAAACGGGGAGGAAAATATATATCAGAAGATATCTTCCAGATATGGGATCTATCGGCAGATTGGCGGGTATCCATCAGTAGTCCTTAGATATTTGTCAGGTGCTTCTGTGAAGGAGTGCCAGGAAGAATTACAGGAGATCATCCGCCTTTTTACAAATGAAAGCCGGCGTTATTTTGATGATATATTAGATTATGAGGCTTATGGCAATTTATTCTGCAGTATTGCGCGTGTCCTGGTAAAAGAAAAAAAGGGGCTTGACGAGGATAGTTTCAGCGAAGAATTGCAGCGGATCGTGGCGAAGGATTATTCCAGTAATCTTGGAAAAGCTGCGGTGAACCGGGCGATGGACTGGCTGTACAGTTCAGGGATTATTGGATTTGCAGGGAAAATATCGAATTGCAATTTCCTGGATTTCCGGGCAAAGGCCAGATGCTACTTTATGGATATCGGGCTTGCATCTTATTTCCTGAAGCAGATTGGATGTGAAGATGCAGATATTGATGGGATTACAAGTGAAAATTTTGTCTATCTGGAATTAAAACGAAGAAGCGGCTTGGCAGGAGAGCTTGCGTTTGAAATGCCTGCATTTGCCACCTGGGGGAAAGGAGAGTTAGATTTTTATACAAAATCCTTGATTTCGGGGAAAATATATGTGATTGAGGTGAAGGCAGGGAAGAATAGTGCAAGAACGGCAATGGAAGTATTGGAAAAAGGAAAGGCCGACTATCTGTTGATGACAAAGGGCAATACACATGGCGGTATTGCAGGTCAGGTTTACACGATCCCGGTCTACGGAATCTCGAAGTTTCAATTCTTGTAAAAATTGAGGAGAAAAATATGATAGTTGAAAAGTGCGTAAAGGATTCTTTTGTTGTGATAGGAAAAGAAGGTTCAACTTTAGACGGAGAGGGTTTTATTCAAAGATTATGGGTTGATGCAAATTCTCACTTTGGAGAAGTTCAGCATTTGGCAAAGAAAGATGAGAATGGAAATATAGGCGGCATATGGGGAGCTATGTCTGATTTTTCGCACTCATTCAATCCGTGGGAAGATTTTAATAAAGGACTTTATCTTGCCGGAGTAGAATGCAGGGATGACGCAGAAGCCCCCAACGGTTGGACAAAATGGATTATTCCCGGATATGAATATATTTATGTAGAATGTGAAAATGATGCTGCCTTTTCAGAGGTAATAAAATATCTGGAAGATAATGCTATTCCATTAGTGGGCGCAGTCCACGATTTTACTTGCCCACAGACAGGGAAGAATTATATGTTTTTTCCAATTAGAAAGTTATAAATACATTCACATTTCAGGGTATACTAAGGACAGGAAAGGAGTATATGATTATGCCGAATATCAAACCAATCTCTGATTTGAAAAATTACAGTGATGTGCTCCGTGATGTATCTGTGGGCGCACCGGTTTTTCTCACCAAAAACGGACGCGGACGCTATGCAATCATTGACATACAGGACTATGAAAAAGCACGGGCAACTTTGAAGCTCATGGGCGAACTTGCAAAAGGGAAAAAATCAGGAGAGACAGACGGGATTATCTTCGGATTCTGTTTCCTGATCTGCCGCAGAATGACAACGAAGGATCAAACAAAATATAGTAACGATGGAACCGTTGGCTCATGCTGGCGGTTTTTTGCTCCAAGCTTTATTCCCGCGAGCAACGAGCCAAGCGGGCATGCTTGCATGCACATTTGGCGACTGCAGCGGGGGATTTGACTGATAGGATAAGCCTGGCCTTTCATACAATAGTATGAAGCAAGAATTTGAGGTGATTGTCATAGGAAGGAAAAAGGAGGTCTGCTACTTACTTCAAAAAAAGGATTCTGATAGTTCTGAAATCACAAGGAAAAAGGAAGCTCTTAGCAGACAGGGATATCTGGTCGTTACCATTTTCGAGGGCGATCAGGCAATGGAAAATGGATTGCGGGATGTGGTTCGCAACCATTTTCACTGACCGGCGACAACATTGTGTTATCCTGCCTATATGGTAAAATCAAAAGCAAGATAAGGAGGACGATTCTACGATGACAGCGATCCATACTCCCGCAATGATAGACGGTTATGTCCGCCTCTCCAGAGACGATAATAAGAGAAATTATTCCTCTATCGAAAACCAAAAGCTGATAATCCAAAAATACGCAGAAGAAAACAACATGATTGTACGCCGCATATATGAGGACGACGGCATTTCCGGTTATTCCTTCAACCGTCCCCAGTTTCAGGACATGATGGCCAATCTCGACTCCATAGATGTGATCGTGGCGAAAGACCTTTCTCGAATCGGACGGCATAATGCGAAGGTGCTGCTTTTTCTCGAAGAAATGGAAGAACAGGGAAAGCGTGTAATTTTGATTGATGACAACTATGATTCCCTTTACTCTGATGATGATATTATCGGAATCAAAACATGGGATAATGAACGCCATGTAAAGAACACGAGCCGAAAGGTAAAGCGAATCAAGAAAATGGAACAGGAAAACGGCACATTGAAATGCGCTCCCCCATTCGGTTACATGCGGCATCCGCTGAATAAGCAGATGGTTCTAATTGATGAAGAAGCCGCCGCTATCCTGAACCTTGAAAAGGACCTTTATCTGGAAGGAAACGGCATACGAAAGATTGCGGAAATCCTTTCAGACCGGGGCGTTCCCACACCTACCATGCTGCAAAAGGAACGCTGTGAGGCTCTGGGCCTGCCCTATCACCGGGAAGTCGCCCATATGTGGAGCTATGGCATGGTGAAAGATACTCTCTTTAATGATTATCATAACGGGGTACTGCGAACCCACAAAAGAGAGAGAATGACCATCAACGGAAAAGACAAAAAGATTTCCAGAGATCAGCAATATGTTTTCCCGGACCACCACCCGAAAATATTCGATGACGATACCATGAAGCTGCTCTTTGAGGTGAAGGACAGCCGCCATCACAGCCAGTACCGGGGCCAGCGAAAACATGTTAACCTCTTTTCCGGGTGTCTGTACTGCATGGACTGCGGCATGAAGCTGACCGCAATCAACCGCCCGAATCGTGGGAAATATTATGTGTGCGGCACTTATAACAAAAAGGGAAAGCAGTTTTGTGAACATGCCCATCTGGTGACAGAAGAAACCCTGACGGACGCTTTGGTTAAATATCTCACCCTTTGCCGTGACTCTCTGGCAGACATCATACAGAATTTCGACCTGTCAAATTTAAAGGCTCCCACTTACTCCGCAGACGACAGCCGGCAGAGACTTAAGAATGAACTGGAAAGAATCAAGAAAGAGCTGAAAACCCTGATTACGCAAAAGGTAAAGGAACTTACGGCGAATCCGGGGATGGCTGAAATTATCAATGAAACATATGCCTCTCTACAGACTGAAAAAATGGAGCGCATTTCTGCCACCCAAAAAGCGCTGCAAGATTTGACGAAAGAGCTTCATATTCCCACTGCAGCAATCAAACCGAATCTGCAAACCGCGCTGGATATTTTAAATGAAGTGCTGGAGCAAAAAAGTCTGACCCGGACGGACATTGAGGTTCTCGTTGAAAAAATCATTGTAGATAAAGACGGAAATGTTGACATCTATTTGAAACACGGTCTCGGCAATCTGGCGGCCTACGATTTCAAAGCCGACAAGGAGAATCTGAAGCTCACCATGATGATAGAGGCAATCCGGCTTCTGAAAAAGGACGAGACAGGTTTTACCTCTGTGAAATTCCTGGCGGAGAGCCTGAAAGATATGGGTTATCCTATGCACAAGAAGAAGTTTAACGCCTACATGGAGCATTTGCTTGACCTGGGGCTGGTGGAAAAGACAGGAATCTACCATTATCCATACAGAATCGTGGCTTCCAGGGAGAAATTGACGAGTGTGGAAAAAATGTTCATCATGCTGGGGCAGACTGGCGGTATGCCGGAGATGGTATTTGAATATATCCTGAAGCAGCAGGGTATCGATCCGGCAAAAGACGTGAACATAGACCAGAGTATTGATTTTGGCTCCACCGCCGCTGCTTTTGCTGAGAACCAGGGAGACTTCACGGTGGAATTCGAGCCGGGAGCTACGAATCTCGAAAAAGAAGGCAAGGGCTATGTTGTTGCGTCCCTTGGAACCGACAGCGGCTATGTGCCGTATACGGCATTCTCGGCAAAGCAGAGCTATATCAACGACAACCCGGAGGTTATCCAGGGATTCACCAATGCGCTTCAGAAGGGGATGGACTACGTGCAGGCACATACCCCGGAAGAGATCGCAGCGATCATCGCACCGCAGTTTAAAGAGACAGATCAGGATACCATCACAACGATCGTGACGCGGTATTATGATCAGGATACCTGGAAGGAAGATCTGATCTTCGAGGAGGAGAGCTTCGAGCTTCTTCAGGATATTCTTGAAGACGCCGGGGAACTGGCGAAGCGTGCTCCGTATGAGAAGCTTGTAACCACGGAATTTGCCGAAAAAGCAGCCAAATAAGATATCGATTTGATTTTTAGGGGCGGTCGCAATGACCGCCTGTTTCATATGCAGCTTTTTCATAATACCATTGAATATATCGTTATATTGCTCTAAAATAGTGTTCATAGAGAGTTTGGAAGGAGAGCCGAAATATGAGCATAACGAGGGAAGCGAAAAAATGCAGGCAATGCGGACAGATAGCCGAAGCAGCATATGAAATATCTCGCACAGATCCAATGGGATACTGTGCTGGAGGGGATGGAGGGAAACGCTTATATAGAGATCTGCAAAGATTGCAGAATTATTGCGATACTGCATCAACAGACGTAATGGATAAAAGTTAAGATAAAAGTTAAAGCCGGAATAACTTGTGAGGGTATGCACATTTTGTTATAATTAGGGGAGTAATGGTACAGGAGGCGAGAAGATGCGGGTTATTGATTTTAGGGATGCAAGCTGCAGGCATTGTTACAAGTGTGTGCGCAATTGCGAGGTGAAGGCGATCTCGGTCGAGAATGAGCAGGCGCACATCATGAAGGATCACTGCATTAACTGCGGGCACTGTCTGGAGGTCTGTCCGCAGAATGCGAAGACATTCGCAAGCGATATGGACCGGGTAAAAGGGTATCTGAAGCAGGGGATGAAGGTGATCATCTCCATAGCTCCTTCCTATCTCGGCGTGTTGGAATATGACAGGCCGGGACAGGTTGTGGACGCGCTCAAACGTCTGGGATTCTATGAGGTCCGCGAGACGGCGGAGGGTGCGGCGCTTGTCACGAAGGAGTACGGGAACCTCCTTCGGGACGGACAGATGACGAATATCATTACTACATGCTGCCCGAGCGTCAATGATCTGATCGAGAAGTATTATCCGTCGCTGGTGTCTATGATGGCGCCGGTAGTATCGCCTATGATCGCTCATGGACGACTGATCAAGAGTATTTACGGCGAAGATGTGAAGGTTGTGTTCTTAGGGCCGTGTATTGCGAAGAAGGAAGAGGCTGTCGGGGACGAGCGCGTAAGGGGAGCGGTCGACGCGATCCTGACATTTGAGGAGATCACGAAGTGGTGGGCTTCGGAAGGAATCGACATTCATCGCTGCGCTGATCTGCCGGTGGGGAATCCAAGCCCCAGGGTGAATCAACTCTACCCGATCAGCGGAGGAGTGATCCAGTCAGTCCTTGCGGGTACGGAGGACGACGGGTACTATAAGGTACATATCGACGGCCTTAAGAGCTGTATGGAGTTATTTGCAGAATTAGAGAAGGGCGAGATCAGGAATTGCTTCTTCGAGGTAAATGTCTGTGAGGGCGGATGTATCAAGGGCCCGGCTTCTGATAAGTGGCAGCAGTCCTTGATCTGTGCGAAGATGGATATTGAGAAACAGGTGATGCACAGAGAAGAGGCCAAGGGGATCGATGGCAGCAGCCTGAACTTAAGCAAGGTATTCATCGACCGCCGCGTTGTCGATAAGCAGCCGTCTGACCGGGAGATGCAGGAGGTTCTGCACGCCATGGGCAAGTACACGAAAGAGGACGAGCTGAACTGCGGCGCCTGCGGGTACGCTACCTGCCGTGCGAAGGCGGCGGCGGTCTTCCAGAAGAAGGCAGAGATAGGTATGTGCCTTCCGTATGCACTTGCACAGGCGGAATCTATGTCGAACATTGTTATGGATGTGACGCCGAGCATGATCATGATCGTTGATAAGGATATGAGGATCCGGGAGTGCAACAAGAAGGCTATGGAGATGCTGGGAGTATCCAGGGAGGAGGCGTTGGAGCGTTATATCTTTGAATTCATAGACGACAGCGATATTGCGGAGGTTCTGGCGACCAGGCAGCAGATCATCCATAAGAAGCTGAGTCTGGATACCGTGAAGCTTAAGGTGGTGGAGACGATCATCTATATTGACAGTCTGGATTCTGTTCTTGTGACCTATCAGGATATTACGAAGGAAGAGAAGGCCAAAGAGCAGCACTATAACCTGAAGATGGAGACGGTCGAGATGGCGCAGAAGGTTATCGATAAGCAGATGATGGTAGCCCAGGAGATCGCAGGGCTCTTAGGAGAGACTACGGCAGAGACGAAGGTGACCTTGTCGAAGCTTCGTGATTCGATCCTTTTTGAAGAGGAAGAATAGTATGAGTGTGAGTGTAGATATATCCTGGAAGAGCCTGAACAAGCACGGAGAGGAGCTGTGCGGGGATAAGGTAGAGATATTGAAGACAAAGGATTCGGAGATCGTGATCCTGGCAGACGGGATGGGAAGCGGGGTTAAGGCGAATATTCTGGCGACGCTGACCTCTAAGATACTGGGGACCATGTTTCTGGAAGGTGCGGCGATAGAGTCTTGTGTTGAGACTATTGCGAAGACGCTTCCGGTCTGCAAGGTCAGGGAGGTGGCCTATGCGACGTTCAGTATCCTGCAGATCTTCCATAACGGTGAGGCATATCTGGTGGAGTTTGACAACCCTCAGTGTATCTTTGTAAGGGACGGGAAGATCGTAGATTATCCGTATGAGGAGCGGGTGATCGAGGGGAAGGATATCCGTGAATATCGTTTTAACGTGCGTCTTAAGGATTGTTTTGTGTTAATGAGCGACGGGGTGATCTGGGCCGGCGAAGGAGAACTTATGAACCTTGGGTGGACCTGGAAGGATATGGCGGACTATACGCTGAAATGTACGAAGCAGACGCTATCGGCTTCCCGCCTTGCGGCAATGCTGAGCCAGCTATGCGACGATCTGTATGGGAATAAGCCGGGAGACGATACGACGGTGGCGGTAGCCAGAGTGATCGAGCGGCGGATCGTGAATATATTCACCGGGCCTCCGACACACAAGGAGGATGACGAGAGGGTCGTGCGTGATTTTATGAAACAGGAGGGCCTTAAGGTAGTCTGCGGCGGTACCAGCGCCAACATCACGTCGAGAGTGTTGAAACGGGAGATCGTTACTTCCGTGAATTACGCTGATCCGACGGTCCCGCCGACCGCCTCCATAGAAGGGCTGGATCTTGTCACGGAGGGCGTTTTGACTATAGGGAAGTCGCTGGGGCTTTTGAAGCGGTATGAGCAGGACGAGTTTGACGAGGCTTTCTTCGATGAGCTGGACGCGGACAACGGCGCGGCGAAGCTTGCGAAGCTGATCATTGAAGAATGTACACAGCTGAATCTCTTCGTCGGAAAGGCGATGAACGTGGCGCATAAGAATTCAAACCTTCCCTTTGACTTAAGCGTCAGGATGAATCTGGTGGAACAGTTAAAGGAATGCGTGGAGCATCTGGGCAAGGCTGTGAATATAAAATACTATTAACGTGTGTCCATATATGAAAAATGATTGACGTATATATTCATATCCCATATAATAAAATCACGTTTTGTGTTAAAAGAAGGAAAGAACGAGGACTACATAATGAGACAGATTTTTGGTAAAAGCCATAATGGAAATTTAAAAGAAGCGGTCCGTGGGATCAGCAACCCGCAGCTTCTGATGCTGATGTCTAACAGCGATCAGTTTGAAGCACATGTAAAGGAATTGGAGGAGATATTTCCCGGAGTTCCAAGTATCGGGTGTATCGGTATGAGTTATGATACGAAGATAGTGGAGAAGGGGGTAGGCGTGGTCGCATTTTCAGACGGAGTAAGCGCAGTTACCAACGTTCTGGAGAAAGTATCCGTCATGCCTGTCAGGTATATCGAGCGTCTGGAGAAGGATGTGAATAGTATAAGAGGTTCCCATAACGACACGGTCTGCATTGATTTTTGTTCCGGCAACGACGCGTGCGTGCTGACGACGATCTATTCTGTACTGAAGCGTAGAGATATATCTTTGGTCGGCGGTACCGGTGATGCGGGCAAGGTGTCTGCCAACGGACAGATCTATGAAGATGCTGTAGCTTATGCGCTGGTGAAGAATCAGGGCGGCCGGGTGAAAGCATATAAGGAGAATATTTATCATCAGATGAAGAATCACAGGTTTATCGCCTCACAGACGGATAAGGCCAACTATGTGATCGGCGCGCTGAACGGCAAGCCGGCAAGGCAGGTCTATCAGGACATTCTTCATGTGACGGAGCAGGAGATCACGACGCGGACCTTCCAGAACCCGTTCGGCAAATTGAATGGAGACGATACCTGCATTGTATCGATCAAGGAGGTAAAGGGCGATGCGCTGACCTGTTTCAGGCAGGTCAACGATTCCGACGTTCTTGTGTTGTTGGAACTTGGCGACTACAGAGCGATCGTAAATGATACGATTCGGACGATAAAGCAGGATTTTTCCAGAGTTTCAGCGGTATTCTCAGTGAATTGCCTCTTCCGGTATCTGTTGTTTACACAGAATAATTATATGCAGGAGTATCTGAACGAGATGGGAAGATTGGGAAATCATGCGGGTCTTGTGGGATACGGAGAGCATTATAATAATCGTTTTGTGAACCAGTCTATGACTTGCGTGGTATTTGAATAGAAGAAGGGGGAAGAGCAAGGTGTTTTGGAAAAGGAATAAGCAGGAGGTCCGTACAGTATCCGAGAATGAGAACAATCTGTATCCGATATTGCACGTAATGAGCAGTTTGAAGGATTATCACAAAGAGATGGTGCAAAAGGAAGTAGATTCTCTGTGGGAATTGAATGAGATCGAGACTTCTTTTGGGGCTGTTGTCAGAGAGGGAGAAGAGTTTCAGGGAAGGCTTCTGGATTTTGGTGAGAATTTCACAAGCATCGAGCAGGTCTCCGGTGAGTTTGAGACGGTGAAGGATACGATTGCCCAATCGGTGACCCGTGCGCAGGACGGTGTGGAGGAATTAAGGAACAGCTCCGAGCAGGTTGCAACATATTTCAATGAGATGGAGACTACCTTCGAAGATCTGCAGAAGGCAGTAGAGAGGATCAAACGGTGTACGGATAAGATCATATCCATTGCCGATCAGACGAATATTCTTGCGATCAACGCTTCCATCGAGGCTGCACGCGCCGGAGAGCAGGGCAAGGGCTTTGCGGTTGTGGCAGTGGAGGTCAAGAAGCTTGCCGACGAGATCAAGGATCTGACCGGAGAGGTGGATCTGGGAATCCAGGAGGTAGAGAAGGGAACGGACCAGCTTAACAGCAGTATCACGACTTCTGAGAATGCTCTTGGCGAGAGTCTTAATAAGGTTCGGGAAACTTACGAGATGTTTGATGAGATCACGCAGTCCGCGGAGGGAGCAACAGGCGTACATAGGGAGATCTCCGGTGTGATCGATCAGTCCAAATCAGCTCTTCAGGTTTTGTGCGGATTCTTCGATCAGATCAAGAATCAGTATCAGGAGGTCGTTCAGCATATCAATAAGGCCGGAAAGCTTGGAACGACGAAGAGTACCATGTTCGAGGATGTGGATAATATGCTGTCTCAGATCCCGCCGATCGTGAAGGACTATACTTCTTCACAGGAATAAAAGGGAAAAAGCTGCCGCCGTGTGCGGCAGCTTTTTTGATATATAAAAGAAGATAATAAAAGAGGGCGGATTTGCCGCCGCTCTCTATATCGAGTTTAGCGTCGCGAAGAATTCAGGGTAAGAGACGTCTACGCACTGACTGTCTTCGATCGCGGTTTCGCCGCCGGCGATCAGGCCGGCGATCGCGAATGCCATGGCAATGCGGTGATCCAGACGGCTCTTGATTCGTGCGCCGCGAAGAGCTGCGCCGCCTTCTATGATCATTCCGTCATCCGTGGGGGTAATGTCAGCGCCCATTGCCCGTAAGTTTTCTGTGACAGTATCGATCCGGTTCGTCTCCTTCACCTTTAATTCCGCGGCGTCTTTGATGACTGTCGTACCATTTGCGCAGGCCGCCATCACGGCAATGACCGGGATCTCGTCGATCAGCGCCGGGATCAGGCTGCCGCCGATAACAGTACCGTGAAGCCGGCTATAGCGGACAAGGATATCTGCGGTCGGTTCCCCGGCCCTGGAATCCGTATTTTTACTGTTCAGATAAGTAATATCTGCCCCCATGGCTTCACAGACCTTAAGGATTCCCGCACGGGTTGGATTGGTTCCTACGTTCCTGATGAGCAGTTCGGAGCCGGGAATGAGAAGTCCGGCGGCTATAAAATACGCTGCCGATGAGATATCTCCGGGAACCTGGATCGTTTGCCCGTAGAGCTCCCGGCAGGGCTGAATGCGTGCGGTCGCGCTCCCGTCTTCGTGAAGCTTCGAAGAGATATCGGCGCCAAAGCTTCGGAGCATCAGTTCCGTGTGGTTGCGGGAGAGAGCCGGTTCGGTCACGGAAGTCTCGCCATCAGCGTAGAGTCCTGCAAGAAGGACGGCGGATTTGACCTGGGCGGAGGCGACCGGCGACTGATAGTGAATACCGTGAAGCTTACCAGGCGTAATCTTAAGAGGGGCGCAGTTATTGCCGTGTACGCTTGCGATCTGTGCGCCCATATCGGTAAGCGGTTTGATGATCCGTCCCATAGGACGGGAGTTTAGGGATTCGTCCCCGGACATCACAGAGGAAAAGGATTGTCCCGACAGGATGCCCGACATAAGCCTTGTAGTCGTTCCGCTGTTCCCCACATCTAAGGTCCCCTGTGGGGCAGATAATCCCCGAAGTCCCTGGCCGTGTACGATGATGCTGCCGGTATCTTCAGTGATCCTGATTCCCATACTTCGAAAACAGGCGATGGTAGACAGGCAGTCCGCGCCTTTCAGGAAATTCGTGATTTTCGTAGTCCCGCGTGCGACGGCGCCGAACATGATGCTTCTGTGGGAGATAGACTTGTCGCCCGGAATCGTGAGCTCGCCTTTCAGTCCGATTCTTGGATAAATACTTTTAACGCTCATATACAATATACCTGAATTTCTGCAGAATCTCTGCGGCCTTCTTAGAAGACGCCTCGTCGTAGAATTCTATTCGCAGAACCCCTTCTTCAAATTCTCTGTTATTTACAATTCCGATATTCTTAAGATTCAGATTGTTGGAAGCTAGGATAGTAGCGATTGCCGCGATCCCGCCTGCTTCATCTATAATATCGCAATAGACCTCGTATGCCTTCTTGATCGGACCGGCAGATGACGAGGGAATGGCGTTTCGGTAGTTTCTTGCAGTATCAAACATGCGGTAGATCCCCTGTTCGTCTTCCTGATCGATCAGCTTCCTGGCGCGGCTTAAAAACTGGATATAGGAGTCGAGAATACGGGAGATATTCTCCTTGTTCTTCAGGCAGATATGCTGCCACATGGTCGGTGAGGAGGAGGCGATCCTTGTAATGTCTTTGAAGCCTCCGGCCGCAAGGTTCTTCATCAGTTCATCCCTGGTATCCGTATCCCGAACGAAGTTTACCAGACTTGACGCGATAATATGCGGAAGATGGCTGATGGTTCCTGTCACATAGTCATGCTCCTGATGATCCAGAAGAACCGGTATAGCGTGAAGATCCTGGACGAATTTTTCATAGCGTGCTATCTTTTCCGCAGAAACTTTATTGGTAGGGGTCAGCACAAAGTATGCATTTTCGATCAGCATAGCCCTAGAGTTGATGTAACCGCTTTTTTCTGAACCGGCCATGGGATGCCCGCCGATAAAATAACGTTCGATTCCTAAGGCTTCTACTTCCTTGTGGATATTGGTCTTCACACTCCCTACGTCGGTCAGAATACAGTCGTCGTGAAGATATTCTCGGATCTGCCTTAGGTACGCTGTATTGTAAGAGACGGGAGCGCACAGGAAGAGGTAACGGCAATTGCGGAAATTGTCGTCTATGGTTGTTGCTGCAACGTCGATTACGGACTCCTGGGTTGCCAGGGCCAGAGTTTCTTTATTCTTATCGAAGGCTACGATCTCGTAATCGGGGAAATACTGCCGGACTGCCCTGGCGATCGAGCCGCCGATGAGACCTAAGCCGATAAAGCCGATTTTATGGTTCATGATGGTTCTCCTTTAGTTTTAATTGCGATAATAGATGATATATATTGTAACCTGTAGAGCGGCTGTTTGTCAATTTTGTGGTGCTTTAAAGTGAGAAAGTAAATTGAGATGCTTTAAAGGGACAAAGTGAATATGTGTCAGGCTTCCTGCAGACGTTTCCAGAGGGTGCTCCTGCTGATGCCAAGGCGTTTGGCGGCTTTAGTCTGGTTCATATTTTCTTCCTTCAATACGAGAGAAATGATATCTTTCATAATTGCGTCCAAGGGCTGGTGCAGATCCAGGGAAAGCTCTGAACGGGTGCTTTGGTTGGCTGAGGACAAATTAGAAAGAATCGTGCGTACATTTTCAGCCGTGATATATTGGCCGTTGGAATGAATAGCCAGTTGTTTCAGGATAGTTTGGAATTGGGCGATTCCATATTCCCAGTGATGTTCTTGCAATAGCTGCAGCGCTTCGGGTGCGAAGCCGGCTAATTGTATAGGTAGTTCCTGGTTCAATTCGTTCAGGCAGCTTCGGGCGATGGACACAATGAGTTCCGGGCGGGAATTCAGTGAAGGGAGCTGAAGTGTAAACCCGCAGATCAGATAACTCAAATTCTGGGAAAACTGATTGGAAGCAATTAGATTTCCCATATCGCCGTTGAATGTACAGATAACCTTATTACGTGAAGTCAGTTCAAGGTTCTCAAAATAATAGCAGAACTTGTTCTGTAAAATGGTTGTCAATGCATTAAGATTCTTGAACAAAATCATATGGTTTGTTTCAAACAGAGGAGAACGCTCGTCTTTGAACAGTTTCTCGCATTGGCGTTCGTTCAGATGAAAGCAATCGATTTCAATCAGCGGATTGTTCGTATAATTGCTGGAAGCATAGAGTGCATGGGAGAATACGGTCTTTCCGTTTCCCGGAGCTCCGCAGATCACGACAGGAGTTTTCCCGTCGACCACGCGCAGGGCCTTTTGCCAATAATCCTGGTAAATGGGGTTTTTGGTGACAAGAGCCAGGCTGGATTTTGCAGTGTCACAGTCGATGGTTTTCCAGAATTCAGACTGAGCAAAGACGGTAGGAATAGAATCTGCCACATGGAATAGATAATATTCTTTGTTTTCGTGATGTAACTGTTCTCCAGAGATCTTCCATGCGGTTTCGTCGGAAAAAACAGTGAATTTGATATGGCCGTGGAGCTGCAGTTTGGGGATTCTGCCTTGAAGTTCTTCGTGGATTCCGCTTTTATAATGCGAAGTAAAAAGATTCGAGTGCAGTAATTGCTTTTTGGCATTAAAGATTGCCAGAGGCAGGGAGGAATTCTCTATAATCGCTTTATAAAAGTGGTTTTCGGCAATGACTGTCCTGCGCATTTCACATAATTCTATGGCTTCTGCTACGGCCTTTTGCATGCTTTCCGGTCCGGTTGTGACGAGTACGGCATCCACATTCAGCTTATGCGCATGATGGATACAGGCGCCGTCGCCTACAAAAAGCCGGACGCCGTCCTTTTCGTACAATGTCTTGACAAGCGCCTCCATTTCTTCGTCGGAGGACGGAGAAGGAGGGACAAGGATTTCTGTCTTGTAATGAAGAAGTTCGCATAGAAAATGAATGTTGTCGCTTAAGTCAAAATAACTGACAAAAGCGATTTTTTTCTGGGTGGTGAGCATGGCCAGCTGCAGGGCGCGCAATATGTCAAAACTGGAAAAATCTACATTAATAACAGGAATCGGAGACATCTCTTTGATAATCCGTCCTGAGCGGCCCCGGGAGATAACGGCTTCATATTTTGTCAGATCCAGAGTGCTGATCAAGTCTCTGGTCTCGTGTAATGTAGCGGAATAGATATCGATATCTACGTTTGGATTTTTTTGGATCTCCTGCAGAAGAAAATCCCGAAAACCTTTAAATGGTGCGATGGCAAGCAATTTGTATTTTTCTTTTGCCATGGATGTTGTCCTCCTTTTTATAAATCAACAATTTTTCTAATCATAGCATAATTAAGTTGAAAAGAATAGTGGAATCAATGAAAAATGTTTGATTTTTGAACAGTTAAAATATTGAATGGTATTAAAACTAAACATATAATAAGCAATATAGAAAACACAAAACATTTAAGGAGGACTTTAGAATGTCAGAAGTAAGAGTAAATTATGCATGCGGAACACCGGGTAAAATCATTGCGGCCAGAATCTTGCCGGGAACGGATCTGCTGACCGGCCTGGAAGAAATCTGTATCCAGAACAATGTGAAATATGGAGGAGTGAATTGCTTTGGAAGCTTTTCAGCGGCAGGATATATGTATCTGGTGCCTATGGACGCAAAAGTAGGGGCAGGATACGGCGATGTGATTAAACAGGAAGGACCGATTGAATTCCTTTCAGGTACAGGGATCATCACACAGACAGACAAAGGAATTACGGAACTGCATTTCCATGGAACCATGTGTGATAAGGACGGAACTGTATTCGGAGGCCATATAGTGAAGGGACAATGTCCGGTACTTACCACCGTAGACGTAGTGATACAGGAAGCCTGTAATGTGGAAATGATTCGCAGATATGACGAAGAAACAGACTTGACACAGGTATTCGTAAGTGAACAATAGGGAATTATAATGGAGGGATCGTAATGAGAAAATATGAGACGATCGGATTGATCGGACTTGGCGTTATGGGCTATGGAATGGCCGTCAATCTGTTGAAAGCAGGCTATCGCCTGGCAGCATGTGATGTAAACCAGGAGAGGATCAGGATGCTGCCTGATCAGGAGAGGGTGATTGCTCTTGAAAATGCCTGCGATGTATTAAAGTACACGGATACAGTTATTACAATGTTACCCAATTCGCCGCATGTACTTTCAGTTTTGGAGGGAGAGAACGGGCTTCTTGCAGGCGAGGTGCCGGATAGCTTTTTCCTGATTGATATGAGCAGTATTTCACCGGATGTTACCAGAGAGATAGGGAAGAAACTGGAAGGTAAGGGGTATCGTTTTGTTGACGGGCCAGTCAGCGGAGGGCAGTCAGGAGCAATGAACGGGACTCTGACAATTATGGCAGGAGGAAGCAAGGAGGATGTAGAAGAGGCGATGCCTTTGTTCGAAGCTGTAGGAAAAAATATTATCCATTGCGGAGAATGCGGAGCCGGACAAGTGGTGAAGGTTGCCAATCAGCTTATGTCGGCAATTAACCTGATCAGTATGTCGGAAGCATTTACATTGGGAACGAAAGCCGGAGTCAAACCAGAGATCATTATGAATGTGATAAAAGGCGGTTCCGGGAGATGCTGGGCGGTAGAGGACAGGATGCCTCATATATTGGACGGTGATTTTGAGCCGGGATTCACCGTTGATCTGCATACGAAGGATGTTAAGCTGGCAGTAGATATGGCAAGGAATATGAATTTGCCGCTCTATGCTGCTAATCTTGCGGCAGAGCTGTTCAAGACGGCGCAGGTGAAGGGATACGGGAAGAATGATAACTGCGCGGTCATCAGGCTGTACGAGGAATTGGCAGGTGTATCTGTAAGGAGATAAAAACGGCTATTCAGAGAAATAGGAAGGAGAACATGAGAAAAAATAAAAAAATCAGAATATTGTCCTGTCTTCTGGGAACACTTCTTCTTCTGGCAGGATGCGGTTCCGGGCTAATCAGCGAGAAAGAAGACAGCAAATATCCCAAGATGAAGATTCTGCTGTCTACGACAGTCAGTGAGCAATCGAATGCAACACTTACCGGGAAGTTATTTGCAAGAGAGATTGCCGAAAAAACAGGCGGAAATATTGAAGTAGTGGTATATTCCAGTGATCAATTATCCGGGGGGAATATGTCGAAGGGTGTGGAGATGCTGACACAGGGGGCAATTGACTGTGCTTTTGAACCTGTAGACGTGCTTGCAGTATTAGACAGCAGGCTGTTGGCGTTGAGTCTTCCGTGGACTTTTGATTCTTATGAGGAGGCGGAAGAATGTCTGAATTCGGAAGGCGGGGAATTTATCAGAGAAAAACTCAGGGATAAGAATATAGAAACCTTAGGATTTATCCACAATGGATTCCGTCAGTTGACGAACAGCAAACGCAGCGTGGTAACTCCTGACGACATTAAGAATATGAAGCTGAGAGTGCCTGGCGGCGACGTATTTATGGAGTTTTTTAAAGCATTGGGAGCAGATCCGGTATCAATGAGTTTCAGCGAACTGTTCACGGCTCTGCAGCAGGGTACGGTTGACGGGCAGGAAAACGGATTCGACTTGATTACGACGAATAAGTTTTATGAAGTGCAGGATTATATTACCGGGTGGAATTACAGTTACGGAGCTTTTGCAATGGTGTTTAGCAGCAAAACATGGGAAAGCCTGAATGAGGATACCCAGAAGCTTTTTAAAGAGACAGCAGAAAAGGTATGCAGAATCGGCTGTGAAAATGTGGTGGATAATGAGGCCGATCAGAGGCAGGAAGTACAGGATTACGGCTGTGAACTGACAGATCTGAGCGAAGATCAGATTATGGCTTTTAAGGAGCAATTGAATGGATATTATGACAGAATGACAACTCAATATGGTGAAGAGGCTTGTAAAGCATTTGGCATTGAATATTGAGGCCGTCTGCTGCGGATGAAAATGTCAAGCTCGTGCAGGAGCTTGGCATTTTTATACCATGGTGTATGCAAAGACTGTCAGTGACAGGTATATTATGGAGGATATAACGATGAAGATCTTAGATAAGATTGTTGGAAAAATAGAAGATTATGTGTGCATCATAACTTTGATCGTGATGCTTTTACTGACTTTTGCTAATGTGCTGTCAAGATTCGTTCTGCACTTTTCTTTGTCATTTACGGAAGAAATAGTAACGGGGCTGTTCGTAATAGCGTCTTTGTCGGGGACGTCTGTTGCTGTGAGGAACCGTTCCCACCTGGGGCTGGATTTTGTGATTGGATTTATGCCGGAAAAGATACAGAAGGTATTGGCTACGGCAGCTACTATTTTAGCGCTTTTTATGTGCGGGATATTGTTTGTCTACGGAGTGCTTATGGTTCGTCAGGAAATATTTTTGGATCAGGTATCGGCAACGATGCAGTGGCCGGAATGGATCTACGGTATGACTGTACCGGTTGGGGCGGCAGTCTTGATATTACGGTATCTTCTAACGCTTGCCGGACAGTTTGTGAATGGGAAGGAGGGATCATAGATGAACACATCTGTAATTTTATTTGGAATTTTTATAGTATTGCTGATCTGTAATATACCGATTGCGGTTTCCCTTGGTATAGCCAGTATTGTCACGATTCTTGTGACAGGGCTTCCGTTGGAAATGTTCCCGATCAATGTTTTTTCCGCATCAAGTAAATTCGCCCTTCTTGCTATACCGTTTTTTATTCTTGCGGGAAATATTATGGAACGGGCGGGAATATCGGAAAAACTGATTGCTCTCGCAAAAGCGTGCGTCGGTCACAAAAAGAATGGAGTGGCGCTCGTTTGCGTGATTGTATCCTGCTTTTTTGCGGCGATTTCCGGGTCAGGGCCGGCAACTGTAGCGGCGCTTGGAGTCATCTTGATTCCTGCGATGGTAAAAGAAGGGTATCCGGTGTCATTTGCATCGGCGTTGATGGCTGCGGGAGGCGCGATCGGTGTGATCATCCCGCCGTCTGTTACCTTCATTGTGTATGGAGCTGGTTCAGGAGCGTCTATAGCAAGGATCTTTATGGCGGGCGTAATACCGGGATTAATGATGGGAATTGCATTGGTGGCCGCAACCGTCTTTTGTTCAAGAAAATTTGAACTGAAGAAAGTTGAAAAGGCGACAGGGACAGAGCGGGTCAGAGCCTTAAAAGATGCGGTATGGGGGCTCTTGATGCCGGTCATCATCTTAGGCGGGATTTATTCCGGTATCTTTACCCCAACCGAAGCGGCTGCGGTATCTGCCGTGTATGGTCTGGCTGTTGGTATCTTCGTGTATAAGAAGATCAATATCAGAGATCTGGCAAGTCTTGCAGTTAATTCGGGAAGCCAGACAGGGGTAGTTATGTATGTGATCATTGCAGCTTCTCTTTTTGCATGGGTGATTTCGGTAGACGGGATCGCGGCGAGTATCGGAGAATGGCTGATGGCTGTGACAAATGGAAATCTGTGGGCATTCTTGCTGATCACAAACATTATTCTTCTGATTGCAGGATGTGTGATGGATGCAACGTCTGCTCTTTATATTTTTATACCGATCCTGCTTCCGGTGGCACAGGCTATGGGATATGATACAGTGGCATTCGGCATTGTGATGTGTGTGAATCTTGCGATAGGGTTGGTGACGCCTCCGGTAGGTGTGAACTTATTTACGGCATGCAGTATCTCTAAGATCACCATTAAAGATATGATTCATGATGTGGTGCCGATCATCTGTGCATTGCTTGCGGTACTTATGCTGGTAACCTATCTGCCGCAGATATCTATGGCACTGCCGCGTTTGCTTGGACAATAGATTTTGACAGATGCAGAAGGGAGTTGGAATGAATGGGAAAGAGGCTGATAATTGGATGTCTGGCGGATGATTTTACAGGAGCCGGTGACGCGGCTTCTTTTATAGCAAAATCGGGAATGAAGACAATGCTGTTTGGCGGAGTGCCGGAAGATGCAAAGATACGGGATATTGATGCGGCAGTGATTGCTCTGAAAACGAGGACGGAAGAGAAGGAGAAGGCGGTGGCAGATTCGCTGAGAGCGGCGGAATGGTTGCTGAAGATGGGGGCGCAGCATCTATACATAAAGTATTGTTCTACATTTGATTCGACTGATGAGGGGAATATCGGACCTGTTATGGACGCGGTCTTGGAGCGGTACAAAGAAAGAGCCAGTATATTGTGTCCGGCTCTCCCTGTAAATGGACGGACAGTGCGCGGCGGCAAGCTGTATGTGAACGGAATCTTATTAGAAGAAAGTTCTATGAGGTACCATCCTCTTACGCCGATGTGCCAATCGGATATAGGGAAATTAATGGAACCGCAGAGCAGTTATCCTTGCGTGATGCTTAATCAGGAGATAATGGCCCGTCCAAGGGAAGAAATATGGGACCATATCGAACAGGAAACGGCAGGTTTGAAACACTGCTATCTGGTGCCGGATTATGAGACGGACGGTGATGGGGTAAAGATTGCGGAAGTATTCGGGGGGATGCGTATTCTGAGCGGGGGATCAGGGATATTGACGGAACTGTGCAGCCGATACCGCAAAGAAGGAAGAGAGAAAGAATATTATGACAGGCAGCTGAAAGGCTGCACAAAAGGAAAAGGGATTATTATGGCCGGAAGCTGTTCCGCAGCTACAAACAGGCAGGTGAAGGAATTCTGCCAGTCCGGAAACTATGCATATAAGGTTGAACCGGGGAAATTAAAAACCGGGAAACAGACGGTGGAATCTGTCTGGAAGGAAATCGAGGGGGAAGCTGCTGAAAGGGAGATATTGGTCTATAGCTCTGACGAACCGGATAAAGTAAAAGAAGCTCAGAAGTCAGGAAAAGAAGAAATGGCTGCATTGATCGAAGACTTTTTTGCGGGTCTTGCTGTAAAAGCAGAGGCATTCGGATACAAACGGATAATCGTTGCAGGAGGAGAGACATCCGGTGCTGTAACAAAGGCATTAGGTTATGGAGCTTATTACATATGCGAAAGTATAGCGCCTGGAGTTCCGATTATGATTCCGGAAAAGAATCCGCAGATCCGGCTGGTCTTGAAGTCTGGTAATTTCGGGCAGCCTGATTTCTTTTTAGAGGCGTTACAACAGACCGGGCAAAAGGAGGATTAGATGGAAGAAGAACTGAAAAGAAAGATGGAACAAGCTATATGGTCGGCAAAAAGCCTTTTTGAACGCGGGAAAGCAGCGGGGTCTGCGGCGAATATCAGCTTCAGCCACAGGGACAGAATCTATATCAGCGCCAGCGGCGTATGCTTTGGAGACTTGTCAATGGACAGCTTTGCAGTCATGGACCGGGAGGGAGGGCATCTGGGCGGGCCTAAGCCCAGCAAAGAATTTCCGCTGCATCGTCTGTTATATATTCGTAAAGGTGTAGGAGCAGTTCTGCATACCCACAGTTTTTATGCGGTGCTGTGGTCTTGTCTCAGGCATGAGAATATGCATGATGTAATCCCGGCGCATACTCCTTACCTGCGGATGAAGGTCGGGAAGGTAGGAATGGTGCCTTATGCGCCTCCGGGAAGCGATGAGTTATTTGCTTTATTTGAAAAATATATTGATAAAAGCGATGGATATCTTCTTGCCAATCATGGACCGGTGGTGGGTAAAGAGAATATTCTGGAGACCTTTTATGGGATGGAAGAGCTTGAAGAGAATGCAAAGCTTGCATGGTATTTGAGGGGGTAAGAATTGTTCTGTAAATATCGGAATCAGGTAGAATGTTGTAAAAAATTGTAAAACCTGCATAAAAGAGTTGTAATGCCCCTGATTTTTTAGTACAATGTAAACATGAGATTTTACCAAGTATAAGGAGGCACCGAGAATATGAAGGTTTACAGAACTGATGAGATCAGGAACGTTGTTCTCTTAGGACATGGCGGGAGCGGCAAGACAAGCCTTGTTGAGGCTATGGCTTATGTATCAGGAGCGACGAATCGTATGGGGAAGATCACGGACCACAATACGATCAGCGATTTCGATAAAGAGGAGCAGAAGAGAGAATTTTCAATCAGCACGACGCTGATACCGATCGAGTGGGAGAAGGCGAAGATCAATGTCCTTGATACCCCGGGATATTTCGATTTTGTCGGAGAGGTTGAAGAGGCAGTCAGCGCAGCGGACGCGGCGGTGATCGTGGTATCCGGTAAGTCCGGTGTGGAGGTCGGAACAGAGAAGGCCTGGGAATTGTGCGATAAGTACAATCTGCCCCGTATGATCTACGTGACGGAGATGGATGTAGACGACGCAAGCTTCCGTCAGGTAGTGGAGGATCTGAACGAGAGATACGGCAAGGTGATCGCGCCTCATTTCCAGCCGATCAGAGAGAATGAGAAGCTGGTAGGATATGTCAATGTTATCAAGAATGCCGGCAGACGTTATACCGGCATCGGCCAGAGAGAGGAATGCGAGATTCCTGAATACTGTAAGGAGAATCTTGAGAATTACCGTGAGAAGCTTCTTGAGGCAGTAGCCGAGATCAGTGACGAGTATATGGAGCGTTATTTTGCAGGAGAGGAATTCTCTGTAGAAGAGATCCGTGCGGCGATGCGTACCGAGGTTATGGAAGGCAGGATCGTTCCGGTTGCCATGGGTTCCAACGTGCAGGCGCAGGGTGTTGCGAACCTGTTATCAGATATCGTAAGATTCTTCCCAAGCCCGGATTGGAGAGAGTGCGCGGGTATCAACCGCAAGACCAACGAGATCTATGAGGCGAATTATGATTTCGCGAAGGCTAAGTCAGCTTATGTATTCAAGACGATGGTGGATCCGTTCATCGGTAAGTATTCCTTTGTTAAGGTATGCTCCGGCGTGCTGAAGGGCGAGGATACGCTGTACAATGCGGATTCAGAGACGGATGAGAAGCTTGGCAAGATCTATACTATGATCGGGAATAAGCCGGTAGAGATCAAGGAATTATTTGCAGGCGATATCGGGGCGATCGCGAAGCTTGCGAATACGAAGACCGGTGATACGCTCTCAGCGAAGGCAACGCCGATCCTCTTTGGCAAGACAGAGTATTCCAAGCCGTATACATATATGAAGTATGTGACCAAGAACAAAGGCGATGAGGATAAGGTATCCCAGGCATTGCAGAAGATGATGGCGGAGGATATCACCCTGAAGGCGGTCAATGACAGCGAGAACCGTCAGACATTGATCTACGGTATGGGCGACCAGCATTTAGAGGTTGCTGTGAGCAAGCTCCTTGAGAGATATAAGTGTGAAGTTACTTTGGAGACGCCGAAGGTTGCATTCCGTGAGACTATTAAGAAGAATTCCGATGTAGACACCAAGTATAAGAAGCAGTCCGGCGGACACGGTCAGTATGGACATGTTAAGATGAAGTTCGCAGCATCCGGCGACCTTGATACGCCGTATATCTTCGAAGAGACGGTAGTCGGCGGTGCGGTTCCGAAGAACTACTTCCCGGCTGTTGAGAAGGGACTTCAGGAGTCCGTGCTTAAGGGACCTCTGGCAGGTTATCCGGTAGTCGGCGTGAAGGCGACTCTCTACGACGGATCTTACCACCCGGTAGATTCTTCCGAGATGGCGTTCAAGACGGCTACGGTTCAGGCTTTCAAGAAGGGCTTTATGGAGGCAGGACCGATTCTGTTAGAGCCGATCGCATCTATTAAGGTAATTGTTCCGGATGATTATACGGGAGACGTTATGGGCGACCTGAATAAGCGCCGCGGACGTGTTCTCGGTATGAACCCGATCGCAGGCGGCTTACAGGAGATCGTGGCAGATATCCCGATGACAGGTGTGTTTGGATATTGTACGATCCTTCGTTCCATGACAGGAGGAAGAGGAACATATTCCTATGAATTTGCACGCTACGAGCAGGCTCCGTCTGACGTACAGGAAGCGGAGATCGCGAAGAGGGCGGCAGAAGAATAGACAGAGATTTGAAGAACAGATAAAGATTCAAGAAGAAAAGCCTGTAAGGGCTTTTTTTCTTATGGTAAAAGTGCTATAATCTCTTTTGCTATGAGTCATAGCAAATACTAGTGAGATATGAATGAGGATCAAAAAAATGAAGATAGTAATAATTGGTGACGGTAAGGTCGGGCATAAGCTGACCACTCAGTTGTCAGAAGAGGACTATGATATTGTTTTAATTGATCAGAATGCGGGGAAACTAAAGGAAGCTCTGAATCAGCTTGATATTTTCTGCATTACAGGGAACGGAGCGGATGTAGAAGTACAGAAGCAGGCGGACGTTCCCCATGCCGATCTGGTTATCGCATGCGCGTCTATGGATGAACTGAATATGCTGAGCTGTCTGCTCGCAAGAAGGCTTGGGGCCAAGCATACGATAGCGCGTGTACGCAATCCCATATATTACAGGCAGATCGATCTGTTTAAGGAAGATCTGCATATGAGTATGGCGGTTAATCCAGAATTATCGGCGGCCAATGAGATCGCAAGGATACTGCTGTTCCCCGAAGCGTGCAAGGTGGAGACATTTATGAAGGGCAGGGTGGAGCTGGTAGAGCATGTGCTGAAGCAGGGCAGCCCGCTGGCGGGGCTGTCTCTTGCCAGGATCGATCAGAAGTTCCAGATGAATATACTGGTCTGTGCGGTAAAACGAGGCGATTCGATCTTTATTCCTGACGGAGATTTTGTGCTGCAGGAGGATGACAAGCTGCATATTGCTGCAGGACATCAGAATCTCAGGTCGTTTTTTAAGTCGTTGGGGCGTAAGAGTACGAAGATCAAGAAAGTGCTGATCTGCGGAGGAGGAAACTTATGTTTTTACCTTACCCGCCAACTGTTAGAAGCAGGCATGCAGGTGAAGATCATTGAACGTAATTCTGAGAAATGCGAATATCTCTGCGAGGCTCTTCCGAAGGCGACGATCATACAGGGGGACGCGGCGGACCATGACCTTTTGATCGAAGAGGGGATCCAGGGAACGGATGCGGTAGTCGCGCTGACAGGCATGGATGAGGAGAATATTATTATGTCTCTTTTTGCGAAGGCGCAGGGAGTGGATAAGATCATTGCCAAGGTGAATGAAGATTCCAGGGCGCAGATGGTGGAAGGCCTTGGGATTGACAGTATCGTGTCTGTGAAGAGCGCGGCGGCGGATGAGATCGTTAATTATGTACGGGCGAGGAAGAATTCCTACAGCAGTGCGAACGTTGAGACGATCTATCGTCTGTTGGGCGGCAAGGTAGAGGCGATGGAATTTATTATTAAGAAGGAATGTAAATTCACGAATGTTCCTTTGAAGAATCTGCCTACGAAGCCGAATAATCTGATCGCCTGTATCGGACGGAAGCGCAGGATCATCATTCCGGGCGGCGACGATCACTTAGAAGTAGGCGACAGCGTTATTATCGTTACCAAAGAGCATAGAATCAATGATTTTACAGATATACTGGCATAGGGGAGACGAGAAGTAAAATTATGAATACGAAGATGATACGATATATACTGGGTAAGATGTTGGGGGTAGAAGCGGTGCTTTTGCTGCTTCCGGCGCTGGTGTCGCTGATCTACCGTGAATTCAGCGGTATCTATTTCCTGATTCCGGCAGGGATCATAGGCGTAATGTATCTGTTATTCGGAGTGAAGAAGCCCGAGAACAGGAACATATACGGGAAGGAAGGGATGGTCATTGTCGCCAGTGCGTGGATTCTGTGGTCGTTGTTCGGAGCGCTGCCCTTCTCGCTGTCGGGGAGTATCCCGTATTATCTGGATGCTTTTTTTGAGACGGTTTCAGGCTTTACGACGACAGGATCTACGATCCTTACGGATATTGAGTCGCTGCCCCAGGGAATGCTGTTCTGGAGAAGTTTTACCCACTGGATCGGAGGCATGGGCGTGCTGGTGTTTGTGATGGTGCTCACAACGCTGGATAAGAGGAACACCATGTATCTTATGCGGGCAGAGGTTCCGGGGCCGGAGAAGGACAAGCTGGTGCCAAAGACGATGTCGACGGCCAGGATCCTCTATGGAATGTATTTTGGGATGACGGCGATCGAGGTTATTCTTCTGCTGTTCGGCGGGATGAATGTGTTCGACAGTCTGATCTTTTCCTTCGGGACGGCAGGAACCGGAGGATTCGCGAATTATTCGGCTAGTGTGGGACATTTTAACAGTGTATATATCGATACGGTGATCACGGTCTTCATGATATTGTTCGGGATCAATTTTAATCTCTATTATTTCCTGCTGCTTAGGGACTGGAGGCCGGTCTGGAAGAATGAGGAATTGAAGACTTATCTTATGCTGATTCTGTCTGCCGCAGTGCTGATCACGATCAATATGAACCATCAGTATCCGAATCCGCTTAAGGCGTTCCGGTACGCGATCTTCCAGGTTGCTTCGATCATCACTACGACGGGATATGCGACGGCAGATTTTATCGAATGGCCGATGTTCTCTCAATGTATGCTCATGTTTCTGATGATGGTGGGAGCCTGTGCTTCCTCGACGGGGGGAGGCATGAAGGTCTCGCGGCTGATGATGATGGTAAAATGTGTCAAGCGTGAGATCATGCAGATGGCACATCCTAAGTCAGTCAGCATCATCAGGATGAATGGTAAGAAGGTGGACCAGGATGTATTGAAGACACTGTATATCTATCTGATCGCTTATCTGGGGATATTGATCGGCTCTATTCTGTTAGTGTCTGTTGATGATATGGATTTTGGGACGACGTTCAGTTCGGTGCTGACCACGATGAATAATATCGGCCCGGGTATCGGAGCAGTCGGACCAAACGGAAGTTTCGCGGACTTTTCGCCGCTGTCTAAGCTGGTGTTCTGTTTTGACATGCTGGCGGGCAGGCTGGAGATATTCCCGTTCCTCATGCTGTTTACGGCTTCGGCATGGAACCGTAAGTTTTAGTATCATGTTTTGACACTGATATCATCATATAGTGAAGGAGGTATTATGAAATTAAGAAATAAATTGTTAATTGCGGTGATTCTGATCCTTGCAGCCGGACTGTATTATTATGTCTCGCTGCCGGCGTTCAATTTCCACTCTTCAGACACATGGTTTTTCGTGCTGTTTTTGCTGGCGGCGGTGCTGGTGATCTATATACTGCGCAGGAAACCGGACAAGAAGGAATTGAAGAATAGCAAGATGGTAAGATTTCTCGGTACGGTAATACTGGGAGTGGGGATCGTATATCTGTTGGGCTCCCTCTTATCTTCGCCGATCATTAACGCGAAGAAGTACCAGAAGCTGCTTACCGTGAAGGAAGGGGAATTTACAGAGGACGTAGAGGAGCTTTCCTTTGATAAGATCCCGCTGCTTGACAAGGATACGGCGGAGATTCTCGGCGACCGCAAGATGGGAAGCATGGTGGATATGGTGTCCCAGTTTGAGGTGGACAGCATTTACAGCCAGATCAACTATAAGGACAATCCGGTCAGAGTGTCGCCGCTTCGGTATGCGAACCTGATCAAATGGTTCACCAACCGGTCAAACGGCATACCGGCATATATCAGGATCAATATGGCGACGCAGACGACAGAGCTTGTGAAGCTTGAAGATGGGATCAAATATACGACCAGTGAACATCTGAACCGGAATATTTACCGCCATCTTCGGTTTGCTCATCCGACTTATATCTATGGGGAGTTAAGCTTTGAGATTGACGAGGAGGGGATTCCTTACTGGATCGCTCCGGTGAAGAAGTTCAATATCGGGCTGTTCGGGGGAGAGACGGTCGGCAAGGTCGTCTTGTGCAATGCGGTCACGGGCGAGACGAAGACCTATGATATCAAGGATGTCCCGGAATGGGTAGACCGTGCGTATTCTGCCGATCTGCTGGTGCAGCTCTTTGATTATTACGGAACATTGAAGCACGGGTTCTTCAACAGTGTGTTAAGCCAGAAGGATTGTCTTAAGACGACGGACGGATATAACTATCTGGCTCTGGAAGATGATGTGTGGATGTATACAGGGGTGACTTCGGTAAATGGAGACCAGTCTAACGTAGGGTTTGTGCTGTCCAATCAGCGTACTATGGAGACGAAGTATTATAAGGTGGAAGGCGCTACGGAGGCATCGGCCATGTCTTCGGCGGAAGGGCAGGTTCAGAACTTGAAGTACCGGGCAACCTTCCCGCTGCTGCTTAATATTTCCGATGAGCCGACGTATTTTATTGCGCTTAAGGATGACGCGGGACTGGTGAAGAAGTACGCTATGGTCAATGTACAGAAGTATCAGATCGTTGCGATCGGCGACAGTGTGAGCCAGTGCGAGGAGAATTATCTGGAGCTTCTCTTAAGTAATGGTGTCAAGGAAGTGGCGGAGGATACCAGGGAAGTGAAGAAGATCACAGGCAGGATCACGAAGATAGCCCAGGCTGTCATAGACGGAACCTCTCATTACTACCTTATGGTAGAGGGATCGGAGGATATCTTTGATGTGTCGGTGGTAGAGTTCCTGGATGTGGTCAGATGCGAGGTGGGACAGACTATAACCATGGAATACAAGGTGGATGAACGTGCCGATCTGGTAATGTCTCTTGAGATCCTGGATAGGGACGGGAATCAGGCAGGATTTACAGAGAGCGCGGAGGTACAGGCGGAAGAACAGACAGAGGAAGAAGACTGATGGAATTAAGTATATTATTGGCGCAGCAGATAGCGGCAATGTTTCTCACGATGGCAGTTGGTTATGTCATCGTGAAGATCGGGCTGTTTGAGATGGAAGACAGCAAGGTCATATCGAATATGGTCGTGTATATCTGCTCGCCCTGTGTGGTTATCGATTCATTTCAGATCGATCTGACCCCGGATAAGATCAAAGGCCTGACGTTGGCGGTCGTGGGTTCGATTGCTGTCCATATTCTGATGCTTTGCGGGACGAAGCTGGTGGAGAAGCCGCTTCATTTCAACGGGATAGAGAAAGGTTCTATCATATACTCGAACTGCGGATATCTGATCATTCCGCTGGTGTCAGCCGTGCTGGGAGAGGAATGGGTATTCTATACGACGGCATATATTGTTGTTCAGACGATTCTGGTGTGGACACATGGTGTCAGCGTGATCAATCAGCAGCAGACGAAGGATTACAGACAGATATTCTTGAATCCGAACCTTATTGCGATCGTGATCGGAATCCTGTTCTTTGTCATGGAGATACGGCTTCCGGTGGTGATCGGGAGCTGCGTCAGCGGATTTGGGAACATGATCAGTTCAGCAAGTATGCTGGTCATTGGTATGGTTATCGGTAAAGTAGACCTTCTGTGGGTCTTCCGTCAGAAGAGGCCCTATCTGATCTGCTTCTTCCGGCTGATCGTATTTCCGCTGATCGTGGTATTCGCATCTTCTGCCGTTGGACGACTGTCTCTTCATCCAGACGCAAAATATATATTCATGATCATACTGTTGGCGTCGGCAGCTCCGGCAGGCGCCATGATCACGCAGCTTGCCCAGATCTATAACAGGGATTCCAAGTATGCCAGCGTGATTAATGTGATGTCGGTAATCTTCTGTATCATCACGATGCCGCTTATGACTTTATTATATGAGGCAATATTTTAGATAACAGGATAAAAATATAAAGACAGACAGCTGTGCAGAATGACCGCACAGCTGTCTGTCTTTACCATTGGCTATATTGTTCTATCTTATTCAGGACCCGCTGTTTCGCATCTCCGTCTAATATAGTGGGACAGTAGTCGTTATGATCGCCGGCAGAAGACAGAGAACAGGGGATCAGGGTGATATTATCATCCTTTTTGACCTTGCCGTCTTCGATAGTAAATGTCTGCTGGAATATTAAGGAGTCCTTATCCTCGGGATTGGAATTGCCCCCGAAACAGAAATTCCCCAGGCTGTAAGCGATGTATTTGTCTTTGTAACGTTCTATGCCCTGGAGGACATGCGGATGATGGCCGATGACCAGGTCCGCTCCTTCGTCGATGGCGAGATGAGCCAGGGTCTTCTGTATATCTGTCGGAGTGTATTCTCGTTCATTTCCCCAATGGAAATTGATGATAATGAGCTTCGCTCCGGCTTCTTTCAGTGCGGCAATGTTCTCCTTCACCTGCTGCTGCTTCTCCAGATGGTCGGCAAGTTCATAGACGCCGGTCACACCGACCTTGACGCCCTTGATCTTAAGGAGCTTGGCGCGTTCAAAGCCGAAGGTCGGGATTCCGGCATTCTCCAGTGCGGCAATGGTATCGGTATAACTGGAGTCCCCGTAATCCCGGCTGTGGTTGTTGGCCATATTGGCCGCTTCCACAGAGCTGCCTGAGAGGATGGCGGCATATTCAGGAGGAGCCTTGAATGCGAACCGCTTATCCTGGCGCTGGTCGGAGGTTGTCAGAGTCCCTTCCATATTCACAATTGACAGGTCGTCAGCAGCAAGGACAGACCGGACATTCTGGAAGAAATAATCCGGTCCTTGCGCGTCATAATAGGCGTTCAGGCTGGTAGAATAGTCAAAGTTCACGTCCGTTCCCAGAGTACAGTCCCCCATGGAACTGACGGTAAGAGTGACGGCTTCGCCTTCGTTAACCTTGGCGTCAGCGCCCAGAGTAACTTCCTCTATCTGGACCATAGAAGTATCGATCTTATCTTTTGCTTTGCCTGAATCCCGGCCGGCATCTGCTTTGGACTCGGCCTTTGGTGCTTTGGATACTGCGGAAATGACGGCGCGGATGCCCCACACAAGCAAAAAGCATGCGCACACCAAAAAAGAAGCGCACAAAGTAATACGGATTTTCAAAATCCGGCGCCGTCTTTCTCTCTTACGCTTTGCATCCCGGATACTGTTCGGCCGTCCTTGGCGGCTGCGCTGTGAACGTATCCTGTCTTCTCGCGAGTTTTTCTCTTCGTACATTATCTTAGGGTCCTTCTTTGTAAGAGTTCAGAGTAACTGATCTCTGTCTGGGCATTTGGGGTCTGTGAATATATTCATCTGTAAATATATTCAATTGCCTTATGATTATTAGGAAACGAAAAAGGCAGCCCGTGAGGACTGCCTGATACTTTTAAAGATTCATTCCAGTTCTCCATCCAGACAGAAAATAAACGAATGGAGAGTTGACCGCAGATAAAATTACAGATAATTACAGCCCTCTTCACTGACTAAGGCAACATCCTTCTTATCAGCGCTGAGGCTTACAAAGAATTCTATACCGCATTCTGCAGAAATCTTCTTAAGTCTTTCGACAAATTCAGGCACATTGCTCATGGAAATATCAGCATGCTTGAGAATACCGTCAATAAAGATGCATTCAACATCGTGGTTGGAGCTGTACATACCGTATAAGAAACCAATGTATTCATCAGTATTCGTAATAGAGGTAAAATCATCCATACAAATAGTGCGGATGTCGAATGCGACGCTTGCGGTATCTCTGTGGGTCTTCTTGATAAATACTACATTACCGTTGCAATCTTTTACTTTCTTGTTAGCCAACTCAATCATCTGCTGTGTCTTGCCGCTGCCTTTAGGGCCAGTCAATAAATTTACCATCGTAAACCTCTCCTTTATGTATCATAATTTACTGAAATCATCAGTATGTTCTGCTTATAACCATTATACACTAAAGAGAGGAGAGGAACAACCAAAATTATGACTTTTGTAAAGGAAAATACTACTTGACTTATTTTAACATTCTTCATATAATGAATGAGGAAATATAGAAGAGACGATGAAGAGGAGTATTAAGAGACTATCGTTTGCAGAGAACTGCCGGTTGGTGCAAGGCAGGAAGCGTAATCTCCCAACTCGCCTCAGAGTTCTTCTGCTGAAGGATGGTGCGTTTGGCAGCACGCGGCGCATTCTGGTAGGCAGAAGCGGGTATTCCCGTTATAGAAGTTGATGAGTGCATCTGTATAAGAGCCAGCGGTATGTGTATCGTGGGAGACTGTAAGGGTCGATGATATGGCGGGGCCTGGCTGGTGGCAGATGAAGAAGAGTGGTACCACGGAATATAAGCCTTTTCGTCTCTTTGGAGATGGGAAGGCTTTTTGGGTGCCGGATCGATAGTGAAGAGAAGCTGCGGAGCGTGGTCGGACCGGCTCCGGGAAAGAGAGGAATCAAATTATGTCTAAGATACCTTATAATCATAAGGCAATTGAAAAGAAATGGCGTGAGAACTGGGAGAAGAACCCGGTGAATGTTAAGGCAGACGCAGACGGCAATGCGCGTCAGAAGTATTATTGTCTGGATATGTTCCCGTATCCGTCAGGAAATGGTCTGCACGTAGGACACTGGAGAGGTTATGTGATCTCCGATGTGTGGAGCAGGTATAAGCTGCAGCAGGGATATTATATCATACACCCGATGGGATGGGATGCGTTCGGTCTTCCGGCTGAGAACTACGCCATCAAGATGGGAGTGCATCCGGCGATATCTACTGCTGAGAATGTGAAGAATATCAAGAAGCAGATCAATGAGATCGCGGCCCTCTATGACTGGGACCGGGAAGTGAATACAACGGATCCTGAATTCTACAAATGGACCCAGTGGATCTTCGTGAAGATGTTTAAGGAGGGGCTTGCCTATGAGAAGGAATTTCCGATCAACTGGTGCCCGTCCTGTAAGACAGGCCTTGCCAATGAAGAGGTAGTCAACGGCAAATGTGAACGCTGCGGCGCGGAAGTGACGAAGAAGAATCTGCGTCAGTGGATGCTTAAGATCACTGCATATGCGGAGCGTCTGCTGAATGATTTGGACAAGCTTGACTGGCCGGAGAAGGTTAAGAAGATGCAGTCTGACTGGATCGGCAAATCTTACGGTGCGGAAGTAGAGTTCCCGATAGACGGACGGGAAGAGAAGATCACGGTCTACACTACCAGGCCGGATACTCTGTACGGCGCTACATTCATGGTTCTGGCGCCGGAGCACGAGCTGGCGAAGAGCCTGGCAACAGATGAGACCAGGGAAGCCGTGGAGAAGTATATATTCGAAGCTTCCATGAAGTCTAATGTGGACCGTATGCAGGATAAGGAGAAGACGGGCGTATTCACCGGAAGCTACGCTGTCAATCCGCTGAATGGGGAGAAGACGCCGATCTGGCTGTCAGACTATGTACTGGCGGATTACGGTACGGGAGCGATCATGTGTGTTCCTGCCCATGACGACCGTGACTTTGAATTCGCGGCCAAGTTCGGCATTCCGATCGTTCAGGTCATCGCAAAGGACGGCAAAGAGATCGAAGATATGACAGAAGCTTATACGGAGGCCAGCGGCACTATGATCAATTCCGGTGAGTGGAACGGCATGGAGTCGGCAGTCCTTAAGAAGGAAGCGCCTCATATCATAGAAGAGAGGGGAATCGGACGTGCAACCGTGAATTATAAGCTGCGCGACTGGGTATTCTCTCGTCAGCGTTACTGGGGTGAGCCGATTCCGATCGTGCACTGCCCTGACTGCGGCAATGTTCCGGTGCCGGAGGAAGAGCTGCCGCTTCGCCTGCCGGAGGTAGAGTCCTATGAGCCTACGGGAACAGGGGAATCTCCGCTTGCCGGGATCGAGGAGTGGGTCAACTGTAAGTGTCCTGTGTGCGGCAAGCCAGCCAAGCGCGAGACGAATACTATGCCTCAGTGGGCAGGTTCCTCCTGGTATTTCCTGCGCTATGTGGACAATCATAACGACAAGGAACTGGTATCCAGGGAGAAAGCAGATTCCATGCTTCCGGTGGATATGTATATCGGCGGCGTAGAACATGCGGTGCTTCATCTTCTGTACTCCCGTTTCTATACGAAGTTCCTGTGCGATATCGGTGCGGTTGATTTCGATGAGCCGTTCCAGAAGCTTTTTAACCAGGGAATGATCACTGGAAAGAACGGCATTAAGATGAGCAAGTCCAAGGGGAATGTGGTATCCCCGGATGATCTGGTGAGGGATTACGGCTGCGATTCATTAAGAATGTATGAGCTGTTCGTAGGACCGCCGGAGCTGGACGCAGAGTGGGATGACCGCGGAATCGACGGCGTGAACCGTTTCTTAAAGCGTGTATGGAATCTTGTTATGGATAATAAGGATGCGGATATCAAGGCATCCAAGGCTATGATCAAGGAGCGTCACCGTCTGGTGTGTGATATTACGAAGCGTCTGGAAGGCTTCAGCCTGAATACGGCGATCTCTGGATTCATGGAGCACAATAACAACCTGATCGAGATCGCGAAGAAAGAAGGCGGTGTTGATAAGGAGACGCTGTCAACCATGGCAGTGCTGCTGTCTCCGTTTGCCCCGCATATCGCAGAGGAGATCTGGGAGCAGCTCGGGCATGAGGGAAGCGTATTTACAGCCGGATGGCCGACCTATGATGAAGAGATGATGAAGGATGACGAGATTGAGGTTCCGGTACAGATCAACGGCAAGACGAGAGCCGTGATCTCGGTGGCTGCTGATATCTCTAAGGAAGATGCGATCGCAGCCGGGAAGGCGGCAATTGCAGATAAGCTGACAGGGAATATCGTGAAGGAGATCTATGTTCCGAAGAAGATTATAAATATTGTACAAAAATAGGCAGTGCGAATAAAACAAGAGACAGGACTCCATATGCTAGTACACCGAAAAATAAGTTCCTAGCCATATAACGTAGAATGATTTTTCATATGCAAGGCGGAGGAATAAGGCGTAGTGGGCGCTACGCCGATTGACAACAACGACGCAGATGGAAAATCATTCTACGTTATATGGCTAGGAACTTATTATTCGGTGTACTAGAAACTGATTCAAATATATTTTCATCAAGTAATCATGGAGAAGTATCAGATGTAATAGAGGAGAAACTATTACAGTTGAGAATAATAGTGAATTGACATATATAATATCAACCAAAGATGAATTTGACCCAAAGATAAAAGAGTTCGAATGTAAATATGCAGGAGAAATGATTGAGTTTGATGCCTATACTGCTGATGTTAGTAAAAATGAAGATTATGATACAAGGTTTAATTACTTAATCCATGCAGGCGATTATAGCACTACCTCAGTCAGTGGTCCGAATTTTCAATCTCATGATGTGAATTATATAGATTTAAATTTAGTTGGAAGTAATGTACCAGAAATATTTGGAGTAGGGCTTAATATTCATGTAATTGCAAAGGTCGGAGAATACAATGAGATTAACGGGCTATTTGAATTAGAACCCGTGGAAATTACAATGAGATAGACAATGTAGTAAGGTCAAGGAACAAAACGAAGTCGATACGTCGTAGGGCAGTCCTTGATGGAATGGGATATAGCCAACAGCACAATGATACAGCAGAGGATTTGAAAGGTCGAGAACCTTGCAAGTCCTCTTGTCTGTTATTGGACGTTCTATTTGAAATAGAGCGATTTTTTACAGTTTTTTCAAATTCTTCAATCGGATGGATAAACTGACCGTCTGTAATCTGATAACATTTCTCTGTCTGTGAGTAGGTGAGTTTCATTATTTCCGGCTCGTAAGTCTTTGTATTGATTCCATAGTAGTAAATGACAAAAGTTTCCAGTACCATATGAACACTGTCAAAATCCTTAGTAAAAGTGCTGTGTCCGTTAGTAGTAAGAAGTGCAGACGGTCAGCTATAAAACCTAGAACGGTCTTTCTTAATGAATATTGGTAGTAAGTGCATTTCGCTCATACTCGGATTAAACTGACTGTCGCCATTCGCCATGTAAGCGGCGTTCTCGCATCCGTTTTTACGGTGTTCCCTGTCTTTTCAGGGTTCTCTGGATTACTACGGTGGTTCTGTTACTTTACCTTTTTGGGAGGCAATCTCCAGTGGTACAAGCAGAACAACAGTTCCTGGGTGGTGAGGTGGAGATTTCGCCACTTTCCGGTATCCCCTGTACTTCCAGATTTGGAGAAAGGACAGTGTGGCAGATTACATATCATCCAACTTCATTTTAGAAAACTGGTCTTTTGGGGAGAGGTTATTAGAATCATCCATCCAAATGTGGGAGAAGAAATCATAAAAAGACCCGATACCAGAGGTATCGCTGAAAGAGAAACCGCTGAGGATGGCATAAAGGGATACGAAAGTATCCTGATAGGCGGCGTGACCATGTTGAGTTTTTAGTTACACAGTAAAGACTCCCCGATCAAGGGAGTCTTTTAGAAAAAGCTGTGCGCCAATGGGGCTGTCGGTAAATGACTCTTTTTAGTGTCATTTACCGACCTGTTTCCCAAAAAAGATATCTCCCGCAGAATTCC
>ERZ808024.56-NODE-56-length-115288-cov-10.048884_pt1 | contig 115288 bp, 119 predicted proteins | sample MGYA00380181_ERZ808024 | MGnify/ENA primary metagenome ERZ808024 (study PRJEB31490, sample SAMN06133413) | mouse gut metagenome | isolation source: Z2_1 | host: mice | place: China: Chengdu | collected 2015-05 ...
GGTGCATGAAGCACTCCGTCAGCGGGTCACTGTCCATTATAACTACGCCGGACTTTCCGATGATGAGGTTTCACAATACATCCTGCACAAGATCCAACTGGCAGGTGCCTCCTCTACGATCATTGATCCGGCGGCGCTTGCAGCCGTGCACAGCTTTACACAGGGCAATCCGCGTCTCATTGACAACCTGATGACGGATGCCCTGACCATCGGCTCCCAGCAGGATAAAAAAATCATTGATGCCGAGATCATACGCGCTGCAGTTGATAATCAGGGACTTTACTGATGAAGTTTTCAAAGTACATATATAAGGCTGTGACTCCTGTCATGGCCTTATTTCAAAAGCAGCATAGGCTGCCTTTCAAACAAGGCTACAACAATCTACGGTCATCCCGATGAGAGTCTGCGGCAAGTGCCGATACCGCACGATCGGAGAGATGTTATTGCCGAAATCAAAGTGCGGTTTGCCCCTCCCACAATGTGCCGTCTGACATCTTACTACATCTTTTAAATGCATCATCTTCTATGCTTAATGTACCTTCCGGAATCTCATATGTCCCCTCCTTTCCTTTTGGACATAAATATAATTGTGTCTTATCCTTAATTAAAAACAATACCATCAATGGAACAATATCTACTGTTTTCTTCCGCAATATCTATTCGTTCAAGATTATTGCAATTTCGAAACGAACATGCATCCATCCCATCCAATCCACTTACTATACTCTCTGGTACACTGATACTAATTAGATTAGAATACTCATTAAATGCTTCTCTCTCAATTTTTATAACAGGCTTTTCCTTAACCACTGATAAAACTACTGCATTTACAATATTAACATCACATTTCCTAACAGAATAAGTATCATCTTCACTATTGTAGGCATACGTAATTCCACCATATATCACCGTAGTTCCATCATCTTCTGCCAAATAAATCCTATTTTTATCTTGTGTTTCAGTACAGCTTTCCTCTATCTCCATATCAATCGACTCTAGTGTTTCTACATTTTGCTCTGTTTCAGATTTATTATTCTGATTCACTATCTCCTCTGTTGTCTCCTGCTCCTGTACCTCATTCTTCTCTATCCAATTACTTTCTGTATCATACACTTGCTACGCCCCTACTGAGCACATAACACTTCCAACAATTAAACAAACTGTCAAAAACAACGCTAAACATCTTTTTTTCATAGTTTAGTCCTTTCTTCTCTTAATGACTCTCACATTGATATTTTCATTAGTATCGCATATCATCGTATTGCAATATTGGATTGGTGTCCGTCACTTCTTAATATACTGGTATATACAATAAGCATATTTCCGCTTTCATCTATAGAAATATCTTCCAAACACTTCTTGAGCACAATTACATAACTAGTTTGAATCTTTCTGCAATTTTCACCCTCACTTTTTATTTTACCTTTACAGATTTCACCGCAGAATAATCCCCGTACACCTTCTTTCCATTACTTACTTTATAAGCTCTTACCTTATAATAGTATCTCTTTTTACTCTTCAATTTTTTATCGGTGTAGCTTACGGTTTTTCCACTTTTTACTGTCGCTATTTTTTTATATTTCGCTTTCTTACTTGTCGCGCGATATATTTCATAACCTTTAACTCCACTGACCTTTTTCCAGACAATTTTTACCTTTTTCTTAGACGGACTGGTTATTTTGGAAATACTCGTCTTAGCAGGCTTTCCTTTTACCACTTTAACACTGTATTTTCCGTCATAATAATAGTATGCAGATGTCACTTGAATATAATAGGTACCCGCCGAAACCTTACCGACATTTACTGTAACCTTGCTTTCATTCCCTGCGACTACTCTATTGGTAATCTCCTGATATTGGCTATTATAAATCCTGATTGTCCAACATGTTCCTGTTGTATTCACTTTTTCATGATTAAACTCTACCGTCAATGCGCCAGAACTATTTAACCTAAACCGATAATAATCTTTATCATCGCCCTCCATGGTACTTCCATTAACCGCTGTTCCTACCGTTATCAAATCCGCCGTCTCAAAGTTATCATTCCACTCAGTCTCCCAATTGTTAGCAGCTGTATAATTCACTGTGAAATTATACGGGGCGCTACTCCAATTATATGGCTGTAATGCTATTCTCACATAATAAATTCCTTCTTCCAACCCTATCTTAGGCAGCCCACTCATCAGCTCTTTTCCCGTTGACGTCCGATATACCAACTCCTCATACTGTGCATTATACAATCGTATCGACCACAATTTATCTTCGCTATCTACCAAATCATGATTAAAATTTATCGAAACATACCCCGCCTGTGATATCATAAATTTGTAATAGTCATTATCATCTTCTTCCATGATACTTCCACTCACAATTGTACCTACATTGATTGAGTCCGCCGTCTCAAAGTTATCATTCCACTCGCTCTCCCAATTGGCAGTGGCTGTATAATTCACTGTGAAATCATACGGAGTACTGCTCCAATTATATGGTTGCCATGCTATTCTCACATAATAAGTTCCTGCCTCTAACCCTATCTTTGGCAATTCTCTTATTATATTTTTCCCCGTAGATGTTCTATAAACCAATTCCTGATACTGCGCATCATATAAGCGAATAGACCACAGTGCATTTCCACTGTCTACAGGATTATGCTTAAAACTTACTGAAACATACCCTGCCTGTGATAACGTGAATTTATAATATTTTTCATCATTTGAGTTTGCAAGCGCACCGCTTATCGATGTGTTCACCGAAATAGAAACAGCCTTCTCAAATCCGCTGTTTCCAGCCATAGCAAAATCTGTCTCTTCCACAATTTCCGTCTCTGCCTCATCTCTCATCTCAGCAGCTTCTGTTTCCGTCACATTTTCTGCACTCTCTGTTGTACCAACCACATCATCTATTTCTTCTATCTTCTCTGTCTCCGCTATCTCCTGCTCTGTTTCACTTTCCACATCTACCGTGTTCTCCGCAGTTCCAATTTCTTCTATTCCCATTTTTTGTATATCCAGACTTCCGTCATCTGTTTCCTGTTCCTCTAAAACCACCCCCCTCTGTCTGGTTACTTTCTGTCGCATATACCTGTTCCGTCCCAACTGAACTTACAATACTTCCAACCGACAAACAGAATGTTAAAAATAATGCGAAACCTCTTTTCTTCATAAACTTTGTCCTCTCTTTCTCCTTCAATGTAAAATAACAATTTTCTTCTTACATATGTTAGTAATTCTACAAATACTTACTCCATATAACACCTATTTTTTTAAAATTATAGCCCAATTTGTTCTAAATGTAAATAGAACACATTGGGCTATTATATATTATTTTGCAAATCCTATTTATAGAAAAGGAGTACACACTATGTTTCCAAGAATACGTTATTTAAGAGAAGACGCTGATTTAACTCAGACACAAATCAGCAAACAGCTAAATATTTCCCAACGGGCTTATTCACATTATGAGAATGGTACAAGGGATATACCAATTAATATTCTAATTTCAATCGCTGATTTTTATCAAGTAAGTGTTGACTATCTTTTGGAACGCACCGACCGAAAAGAACTTCTATAATATACGTTTTAAAGCTTGATAGGGGCAGTCTGCGCTTTTTTGGCTATCCGGAAAATTGGGTATACACAGTAAGAGTCATAGCTTTCACACTATGACTCCATTTTTAACGCAGGTTTACATTAAATGATATGGTATTTTTTATAAAGCTCCTGACGATACTCTTTTTCATCTACCACTCTGACAATATCCGCTGACCGATTATCCTCAGTTAATGCTTTTATCAATCTAGCCAGTTTTTCTTCTCCCTGTTTTCTACCTTGTTCTCTACCCATTTCTAAATTTTCTTGATCTCTCATTAACAACGTCATATATTCATGCCTCCATTCTCTATTCCGCTTTGCTTCCTGCACTGCATCCTCTAGTTTTGCCACAAAAGAATCAGCTGGTCTCTTCCCTGCCACGTAATCCAGAAATGCCTTTAATTCTTTACTGACATCATCCTGTGTTCCATTTGCATTCAGAAATATCTTCGCTGCACCATCTCCCATAGAAATGCCTTTATCCTCTTTGCAGATGTTCTCAAAAGTGTAGATATGCCTTCCCTTTCCAAAGGTATCAAAAAGACAGATAAATATAATATAACTCCGATTTAGCTTTTTATAAAACTCTCCCTTATCTATCAGCTGCAAATCAATCATACTTTGGTAATAGCGGCTTCTCTTCGGTAACTCCTTTGTGTTGCTTACCTGCATTTCTATATCGTACACTGTATTCTTATTATCCTTTACATAGACATCTAATCTGACACTTCTAGCATCCACATCCGGCTTAATAGCCTTCTGCAGTTCCGGATATTCAATATGGTCTATTTCTAGTTCTGGAAGAATTCTCTGTAACAATTCTTTGCAGATCCAGGGATTCTGCATAATTTTTCCAAACAGAAAGTCATTGGCTATACTAAGTTTTTCCCAACTTTCCTGTTGTATTTCTACATGTTCCATCTCCCCCACCTTCTTCCTCTGAAACTTTCATATGTCTTATATTAATGTTATTATACACGGAAAATTGGTAAATTACAATAAAATAGAACGTCACTGCATAGCAAACGCTATATCAATAAAAGGCGCCCCTAAGACAGCTTTCCCCATCTTTGGAACACCTTTTCTTTCTATTCCGTCTCCGTCACCACAATCGGCGTAATCACTATTTTTTCCGCAGAAACATTGGTTTTTCTCTTTACAATGTCCTCCACCTGGGCACGCTTGGAATCTGTCACCTCTCCCATGTTTAAGACCACGTCGCAGTTGTCATCGGTAATGCTCACCACAACGTCCGTAAAGCCCTTCGCCTCTAACAGCATTTCCGCCGCCGCTTCACGCTCCGCAATGTCTGTCATCGCCACCATTTTGTTGACCGCCTCCTGCTTGAGGTTGTCAGCTAAGGAGGTATTATTTACGATTTCAAGCAGCGCTTCCTTATTCTTGGAACGTATCTGCTCCCTGTTTAATTTCATTTCCGCCGCATAGTCTAAATTGTTGATGGTGGTGCTGGTGAGAACGGCTTCTCCCGGGTTCTCCACTGTGCCGGCATCTGCCACGTCTTCTCCTGCTGCCGTATCAGCATCTGCCACGTTTTCCCCTGCTGCCGTATCAGCATCTGCCACCGTATCACTGTCTGTCTCTCCGTTCTCTGCCACCATGCCGTCTTCTAAGGTGTCCGCACTCTCATCTAATGCCGCCGTCTCCGTTGTGTCCACTACCGCTAACTCTTCCCCTGTTCCCTCATCCGTAAAAATTTCTCCCACCATGCTGTCCTCATCGGAAATCTCGTAGTCCTCCTCCAGCACATCTGCACTTGTGCTTACATCGCCAGATGTTCCTGCATCCGCACTTGTCTCCTTTGCCGCCGGGTCATCAATGTTGTTGTTCATGTAGCTGAAATAACCAGCCACCGCTATCATTAGTGCCAGCGCCGTAATCACCAGCTGATTTTTTTTGAATATTTTCTTCACGGTTATCCCTCCTTAGATTCCATCTTTACTACCTTAATTCTATGTGCCTCCACCGGAAATAATGCCTGGATTGTCTCCGAAATATCAGAAACTGTTTTTCCGTTTCCTCCCCCCTCCGCCACCACCACAATTCCCTCGATGGTAGGCAGATTTTCCTTCTGTATGTAAGGTGTCTTTTCCTGCCCCTCCTCCGTGTAAATGGTACTCTCCCCTGTCTGCTGTTCCGTCACCGTGCGGCTTCCTCCATTACTGTCATTTTCCGTGGTAGTGGTGGTGCTTTTCGTCATATCCTTTTCCACCACATAGCTGCCGTTATCCGCCACGGTAATCATCACTGTAACTTTCCCAACCCCCTCCATCTGTGATAATACCTTTTCTAATTTATTCTCCAACCGGCTGATATAGTCATCTTTTGCCTTTGTGGATTCGGTTTTCTGTTCCTCTGAAGCGCTTTCCGCCGTTTCTTTCGCCGGAAGCAGGTCATTGTTACTTTTTTTCTCTCCCATGGGCATGGCAATAATCAAAATCAGCACCCCCGCTAATGCCAGCACCACCCAATCCGTCTTTTTTAACTTCCGCCAGGGTTTCTCCCGCAGGAAACCACTCCATTTTTCTCCCCACTGTCCCATTTTTACCTCCATTTCCGCCATTGCCCATCTGTCCTGTCTGCTAATTTTTCTCATACCAAACCGCCGCCTCGGTGCCTTCTAACTGGTAATAAGTTTCCAGCTCCCCCTTTAATTTTTCACAGACGGATTCGTTCCCTATCTTTTTCCCCTCTGCAAGGGCAATGCTCACCGGCTCTATGTCCCCCTCTCCTTCATCCTTTAACGACACCTTAAGGCTTACCACCTCATATTCTCCGCTCAATGTCACTTCCACCTCCCCCACCGTAAGCCCGTAAGGCTCCACATAATTTTCCGCCGTCCGGTACACGTCCTGTTCCACCGCTTCCTCATATTTTTCCAGATAATAGTCATTCTGCATATACTCTATTTTTGCAGTGTCCTCCGAAACCTCCCGCAGGCTCTCCACAAAGGTTTCATACTGTATTTTTTCCAAAAAAGCATCGCTGTCGTAGAAAACAGACAGCAGGGGATATAAAAATCCCAGGGAAAGCACCAGCTGGGAAAAAAAACGGATATATTTTTTCATCCCCTCCTCGGGCACTAGCTGAATCAATAAAAGCATAATGATAAATAGCGCCAGAAAACCTCTGACATAGCGAACCAATTCTGTCATACCACCTTACGCCTTTCTTATACGAAACCGGAAACCGCCGTCGTCAGTGCAATGGTTAGAAAAAACAGCACCACGCAGTAGCCCATCAGCTTTAAATAAAGCACACCGCCCTCCGCCATTCCTTTTAAGCACCCGGCAATACGCTTGTCCGTCACCGGCTCCGTCACCGCCGCTGCAAGCTTATAGAACAGCGCCATGCACGCCACCTTCCCCATGGGGACAATGCTAATTAGAAACAAAATCAGCACTGCCGCTGCACCCACACAGTTTTTTATCATAATTCCGGAACCCACCAGCAGCTCCGTCACCCCGCCTATGGTATTTCCCACTCCCGGTATCAGGGACGCTGCCTTTCCTATGGTGCCGTTTAACAGCCTGTCTTTCGCCGGATTCACCAACCCCTGCACCACGTTTAAGCCTAACACCGTAATCCCGGCAATTTTCATTCCCCAGCAGACTGCCCCCTTTAACAGCTCCGTTAAGTTGGCAAATTTCTCGTCCTCAAAAAAATGGTTAAAAAGCTCCATTAACACATAAATGTGTATCATGGGAATCAGCAGGTTCAAAAAAAGCCACTGCACCAGATAAATCACCAGAAACGCCGTCTGGTAAAAGCCTGCCGAACTGCTGCTGCCGGTGGAAAATATCATGGTAATGCAGTAGGTGGGGATTACCATTTTCATAAATTCCACACTGTCGTTTAAGGCTCCCTGTACAATCTCCTGAAAGGATAAAAAAGACTGTAACAGCAACACCGCCAACACACAGTACACCAGCAGAAAACACAAATCTGAAATATACGAAGAGGAAAAGGCACCCGCAAAATTCTTTAAGATAGAAAATCCCACCGCCAGGAGCACCACCTCAATCAACAGCTTCCGGTTCCTGTCCACCTCCGCAAACAAGATCTCCTTCAGCCAATCCGTAATCCGGCTGTAATCAAAGTCCGAAAAACCCTGCTCTAGCATCTGCCCCACCAGCTCTGAAAAGCTGATATGCTCTTTCATGCCGAAATCTTCCCTTTCCAGAAATCCGTCCAGCTCCGCAAAGTCCACGTTTCCCATCATTTCCTCTAAAAAAGTGCCGTCCTCGCCGCCCTGCCCGAAGCTGTCTGCCTCCAGGGCAAATGCCGGAGCAGGAACCCACAGAAAAAACAAAGACAGAAGCAACACTGTTATCCAATTTTTTTTTCTCATAAAAAGCTCCCTATGGTTTCCAAAAATGCAGTCAGCACCGGAATACTCACCACCAGTATGGACATTTTGGCAAACATCTCAATCTGCCCTGCGATGGCGCCATATCCTGCATCCTTACAAACGTTCACCGCAAATTCCGCCACATAGGTAATTCCCACCATCTTCACCACCAGCGCAATGTATGTCCCATCCACTAACACCAGGCTTTCTAACCGTTCCACAAACAGAAGCACCGTCTCCACCTTTGTGATGATGTAGATAAAAACGCAGATACAGACTGCCATGCTGATAAAGGTACTGTATTCCCCTTTTTCCTTCCGCAGCAGAAGCGCAATCATCACTCCCGCAATTCCAAGAACCGCAATCCGTAAAATATCCATTTCCTTGCACCTCTCCCTTTTCCTACAACGCAAACAGAGACTGCATCGTCTCAAACAGCTCATAGATATAGGGCACAATCCAGAACAGAACGATAATCAGCCCTGCCAGACTGGTTAAAAATGCGTGTTCCTCCCTGCCGCTGTGTTTTAATACCTGACTGATGACGGTGACTAAGATTCCCACCGCCGCAATCTTAAAAATTAAATTTACACTCATTCCTTCCTCCATACGCATTGCCTTTTGTACCGTTTGAAAAAATTCGGATATCAGGCTTTTTCAAGTGGCTTACCTTTCTATGGTACAGACTATATCAGTAAAATCATCAACATAAAACCGCCCATGACACTTACGGTTTGAAGCACCCGCTGTTTTTCCTTCTGTTCGCTTCGGGTATGCTCTATCACATAATCCAGCCGCTCTAAATAAAGAGACAGATTCTTAGCATTTTCCTCTGTGTTTTTTCCGAAAAATGCTTTTCCGGCATTCTCGATAATGTCCTCCTCCGTTTCCGTCAGTCCCAGCCTTTGCCGTTCCCCGTCAAAAAACCTCCGCCAGAGGGCTGCTCCCCCCTCCCCGTTTTTTTCTGCCAAACGGACGCTTATATCACCGCAGATCTCCGTCAGCCTAGGGTCATTAGAACGTATCCGCGTCCCTAATATGCGCTCCATGGGCAGCAGGCTGTACTGCGCTTCCTGGGAAATATCCACCAGAAGCTGGCGTAAATCATATAGCAGCGTAAGATGCTCCCGCAGCTCCACGCCAAAGCTTATGGCAAGTCCCACGCTTGCTGCACCTATGAGAAGGCAGCCTATCACCTTTAGCATAGGCACCTCATTCCCGCATCAAAAATATGTATCTCCCTCTGCCCGTCGAGACACCGTCTGATCTGCACAAACCGCTGAAACATCTGTCGTTCCATCCAGTGCCGCAAATGAGGTTTTTCCTGTAATTCCTGTACCCCTCCTGCATGGATGGTACCAAGTACCCGGCTACCGGAGCAAACCGCCTGCTCAACTGCAAGAAAATCCTCCTCCGTTCCCAGCTCATCCACTGCAATTACCTGCGGTGACATGGAGCGCAGCAAAAGCAACATTCCCTCCGGTTTTCTACAGCTGTCCAACACGTCCGTCCGGGGGCCTAAATCGTTCTGGGGGATTCCCATGTGGCATGCCCCTATCTCGGAGCGCTCATCCACCACACAGACCTTAAGCCCCTGCCGTCCCTCTTCCCCGGCAGAAAGAAGCCGGATACAGTCCCTTAAATAAGTAGTTTTCCCGCCGCCGGGAGCAGAGAGGAATAACGTATTGTAAATATTGTCCCCGTCCCAAAGATGAGGCAGTACTTCTCTCCCACAGCCTAATCTCTCATGAGCGATACGGAAATTTAAAAATGTGATATGGTGCATTCCCGTAATTTTTCCCTGATCCGTCACTGCCTGTCCAATAAGCCCGATACGGTGGCCGCCCTCTATGGTGATATACCCCTGTTTTACCTCCTCCTGGTAGGCATAAAGAGAGTAATTGCTGATATAATCAAGCATTTCCGCCAAATCTTCCTTTACTGCCCGATAGGTTTCTCCCTCCTCTAAGGAAAAATAGCGGCTGCCCTTTCCGTAACAGAACTCTATGGGCTGTCCGATGCGGATACGGATTTCCTCTAGCCCCTCCCCAGGCATTTTCTGGATTTTCTCCCTGATATGCACCGGAAAAAAACGGCTGATTTCAAGCATATTAACACCTCCTTCATTTTCCCATGTTTCATTGTATGAGACATGCCCTTTTTTATGACAAAAAAAATCGCCACTGACGTGACGATTTTTTGCGCTATGTACTTTAACCTCTTAGTAAGAGAAATGCAAATACTCTGTTACCTTAGTTTTTGCATTGATACACTGAACAATGACGTAGGAATCCGTTCCTTTTAAGGTAATCTTCTTTGAAAATTTTGAGCTGTTTACGTTATTGTACTGTTTTGATTGTCCGTTGTTACGGACAGTGACATAACCGATTTTCCAACCGCTCTTTAACTGAACGCTCAAGGTCTGATTCTTATAATCCTTACCGGCTTTTTTGGCAATATTTGTTGTTTTGAATTGAAAGGTTAAATTGGTTTTACCAATTTTAAAGTTCTTTGCCGGATTCTCATATTTCTTTACAGTAAGAGTGGTTTTTAATTTCACACCCTTTACGGTACAGGTAATCGTAGTTTTCTGTGCTTTGTCACCGTAGTATACGACTACATAACCATCTCTTTTCTCTGCTTTCATGTTCTTATTGGAGCTTCTTAAATTTTTAATCTCGGATTTTTTACTACATCCAACGATACTGATAACGCTCCAGTTACTTGATATTCCGTCCCCAGGCTTATAGGTGACTACCGTATCACTGAACGGATTAATGTAGACACTCTTGCTTGCCGCCTGCGCCTCATCTGTAGGAGCAAAAACTCCTGCTGTAATAACCATTGCTGCCACTAACATAAATGCAATGACCTTTTTTGCGAACTTTTTCATAAAAAAATTCTCCCTTCCTGAAATATATATTATTTTTACTCCAAACATCCAACGGCTTCTCTGCCACTGTTCTTTGAAGCGTCACATTGTGACCGCTTGCTTACATACGTTCCGGCGCAGAAAAGCCCAATACGTCAATACTGGTTTCCAACACGGCTTTGGTCAGTTCTAACAGCCGGATGTAGGATTTCTGTACTACCTCATTCTCTTCCGTCATAATCTTGTTTCCATGATAGAAGCTGTTGAAGGCGTTGGCAAGGTCATAGATATAAGAGCATACCTTATGAGGCGCCGTCTCTTCAAAGGCATTCTCCATCATGGCGTTAAATTTGGACAGCTCTAACATCAGGTTCTTTTCACTGTCACTGTGTGCCGCCTCTATCACCGAACCTGCTGTACTTTTTCCTAAACCATGATATTTATTTAAAATGGATTTTATGCGGACAATCGTATAAAGAATATATGGTCCCGTATTTCCCTCAAAGGAGGTAAATCTGTCAATATCAAAAATATAGTCCTTGCTTGCCTGATTTGACAAATCGCCATATTTGATGGCTGCAAGCGCCACCACCTTTGCCGTCTCCTTTGCCTCTTCCTCACTAATATCAAGATTTTCCTTGGTTTTTTGGTTCTCCACGATTTTCTTTAACATCTCGCCGTTAATTTCGCTGACCAAATGCTCTAAACGCATAACGCCGCCCTCACGTGTCTTAAAGGGCTTGCCGTCCTTTCCGTTCATCGTACCGAAGCCTAAGAATTTCAGCCCGGTTTCCGGTGCCACCAGCCCGGTCTTTCTCGCACAGCGGAATACCTGGGTAAAATAAAGTTCCTGCCGCTTGTCCACCACGTAGATAATCTGGTCCGGATGATAGTCCTCCATACGCCAGACAATCGTGGCGAGGTCTGTGGTATTGTACAGGGAAGCCCCGTCGGATTTTAATATCATGCAGGGCGGAATCTCCTTGGTATCCGTCTCTTCTTTTACATCCACCACCAGGGCGCCGTCACTGATATAGGCAAAGCCCTCATCCTTCATTTTCTGCACCATATCCGGAATATAGGGCTGTGCGTCAGACTCTCCCTTCCAGAGCTCAAAGGACACGTTAAGATTTTCATAATTGCGTTTTAAGTCTGTGACAGACACATTTAAAATATGGGACAACAACGCCTGATAGCCTCTCCTGCCGTGCTGCAATTCAAAAGTTGCCTGCATGGCAGCCTCTTTGTATGCCTCATCCTCTTTGGACTTTTTGCTGGCGGTAGGATAAATTTCCTCTAACTCAGAAATGGTAAAAGGAGCCTCCGCCGGGTATTCTCCCTCGTATGCCTCATCAAAATAGGGCAGTTCCGGCTTGCGTAAACTCAACTCCGTGATGATAAGCCCCATCTGAAGCCCCCAGTCGCCCAAATGCACGTCACCAATCATATTGTGCCCCACGAATTTGCCAATGCGCTTAATACTCTCACCGATAATAGCAGAACGGAGATGTCCCACATGAAGAGGCTTTGCCACGTTCGGCCCGCCGTAATCAATCATAATGGTCTTTGGCTCTTTTACTTTTTCACAGCCGAAACGCCCCTCGTCCTCCTGCATTTTCGCCACATAATCCGCCAGACAGGCTTCCTCTATTTTCAGGTTCAAAAAACCTGGCTTTACGGATTCTGCCATAGAAAACATGGGATTTTTCACTAATTTTTCCGCCACCTCGTCCGCAATCATGAACGGCGCTTTTTTGTATTCCTTCGCAGCCGCCATGGCACCATTACACTGGTACTCGCAGAGATCCGGTCTATTAGATAAGGTAACCTTTCCGTATTTTGCGTCATAGCCGCATTCCACAAATACTTTGGTTACTTCTTCACTGATAAGGTCTAAGATTTTTTTCATAACCAGCATTCCTTTCTAAAACATATTACTACCTATTTTATACATACAGGAAAAGAATGTCAAACTCTTTTAAAACGACATGTTGCAATTATCCAGTACCCGAGTTAATATAATTATATAATAATCCCCAAAGGAGGCGCAGTTATGAAAACATCGAAAAAAATTATTTTAACACTGATTGCATTTTTATTTACTATTGGCATGGGAATCTCCGATGCAACACCGGTGTACGCTTACGAAACACCCCTTGAATACGGACAGACCTATACCTATACGGGAGAGGAACTGCAAGACTTCGCTTTTTCTTTTGAAACATCCACCACAAAAAAACTAAAATTAACAGTTCAATCCCTAAATGGTAAAGAATTGTGTGTAGATGGCTATTTTCTTATTAACTCTGATTATGATGACGATGATTATGATGACGATGATTATGATGATTATGATGATTATGATGATTATGATGATTATGATTATGACGATTATGACGATGATTATTATGATGAATTGCTGGAGGATTTTGATACAACCTATTTTGAATCCACTTTTATAATGAACCCCGGAAAATGTACCCTTTATATCACTACTTATGAAGATGATACCCAATTTTCAATTTGCCTCCAGGATGTTGGGACTTATACCAAAAGTATTAAATTGTCAAAAAGTAAATTAAAAATGACAGTAGGTGATGCCCAGACTTTAAAAGCCAAACCAACTCCCTCAAACGCCATGATGGGAAAAATAACGTGGAAATCCAGCAATAAATCTGTGGCCGAGGTCAGTTCCAACGGCAGGGTAAATGCAAAAAAGCTGGGAAAAACCATTATATCAGCTCAGCTGGCAGGCGGAAACACTGCTAAATGTACTGTATATGTAAATAATGACACTATTTATCTGGCAAAAGGAAAATCAAAAACAGTAAAACTGCAAAATGTTTCTTCTAAAGTATCTTGGAAAGTGAAAAACTCAACAATTGCCACCGTGTCAAAAACAGGAAAAGTTACTGCAAAAAAAGACGGCAAAACAACTATAACGTACAAAAAAGATGGCATAAGTTATACTGTCAATATCATAGTGACCGATTTCAAAGAGCTGGAAAAAAAGGCTAGAACTGCGATTAAACCCTATTTAAAAGACCCTGATTCCTTAAAAATATACACTACCTCTCGTACCACATATGACGAAAAACCTGCTTTATTTATCAGTTTGGGAGCTAAAAACAGTTATGGAGCATATGTACGTGACTACTGCTGGATTTATTATAATAATCAGCACAAAATAAAAGTAATCTTTTTATAAAAGAATAAAATCAGCAGAAGCCATATCGGTTTCTGCTGATTTTACATTTAAAAATAATACTTATCTATTAAGCAAAAAACTGTTCTTCTAAAATAATCTTTCCAATATATACCACCGGACCTGTCATAAAAATCCGGTCATCCTCCGCAAATTCAATAAACAAATCACCGCCCTTCATATGTACTGTCACCTTATCGTCCACAAGTCCTAACCTATGGGACGCCGCAGCGGCAGCACATGCTCCTGTACCGGAGGCATGGGTGTAACCGGCTCCTCTCTCATAAATCTCAATCTGTATGTTATTTCTGTCTGACACATGGCAAAGCTGCATATTGACCCGATTAGGAAAATATTTGGAATTTTCCACATAAGGGCCTAACTGCATTGCCTTCTTGGGGCTGACATCCTCTAACATAATGACACAGTTGGGATTCCCCATGGAGACACAGGTGGCATTGTAAAAATTGTCGCAAAAAAATACGGCTTCGTTCATAATTTCTTCCCCGAACCCTACCACTGGTATCTTTCCTGCATGGAACTCCGCATACCCCATGTCCACACGCATCCGTTCCCCGGCGGCATCTAAAAAAGCCACCCTGGTTTTCCCCGCCTTTGTGGTCAGCTCGTAGGAATCCTCCTTCACGTAACCCGCATCTTTTAAGTATTTTGAAAAAATCCGGATGCCGTTGCCGCTCTTCTCTGCCTCACTCCCATCCGGATTAAAGATTCGTACTTTTATCTCATTTTCTTCCAGTAACGGACCATAAAGCACCCCGTCCGCTCCGACACCGATATTCCGCCTGCACAGCAGCCTTACAAAACGTTCCTGCAGCTTCGTTCTGTTAATCACGGGATCATAGATAAGATAATCATTTCCAAGACCATGGTATTTACGCAGAATGATTTCTGACATAACTATCCCCTGTTTTCTATCCTTATCTTATCATATGCCAAAAGCTCCAATCCGTTCTCCCGGTGTACCGGCTTCCTGCCGCATTGAACCTAGTTCCTGTTTTCATCAATCAGGCTTCGGAGGCTGTCGGATTTCTCCTGCAGAATCTTTTCAATCTGCCCTTTGGTGACTTCATCCTTAACCTCATGTTTGCCGTAAGAACCGGAATAAGCCCCTGTGGTCTTATTATACATTTCCTCTGTTTCCTCCACAACAGCTTCCTGCTCCGGCTGCGTTTCTGCTTCCTCCGGTGCGTTCACTTCCGGTTCCGGCTGTCTGGGCATATAATTGACATTCCAAAACTTAATAATACTTTTGCTAATTCTCTCTCGTTCATTTCTTTCATCAATGATATCTTTCATCGTACCCTGCTCCACTGTCTTTGTTATCTTTCATTTTACCATTATTTTCTCATAAAAAAAAGTTACTTTCTGAATAAAATTTGAACATTTGAAGCATCCTTTTATCAACAAATAACCAAACCCGGAGGAAAATGTACCATGGCTTCATACAAAGTTGAAATCTGCGGCGTCAACACCGCAAAACTCCCCATTTTAAAGGAAGAAGAAAAGGAAGCTCTCTTTGTTCGTATCAAACAGGGCGATTTAGAAGCCAGAGAAACCTATATCAAGGGAAACCTGCGTCTTGTCTTAAGCGTTATCAAACGGTTCTCCGGCAACCACGAAAATGTGGACGACCTGTTCCAAATCGGCTGTATCGGTCTGATTAAGTCTATTGATAATTTTGACCCTACCATGGGCGTAAAATTTTCCACCTATGCCGTTCCTATGATTATCGGTGAAATCCGGCGCTATCTGCGGGACAACAACTCCATCCGCGTCAGCCGCTCCCTGCGGGACACCGCCTACAAAGCCATCCACGCCAAGGAAATCCTCTCCCGCACTTCCTCGAAGGAGCCCACCTTAGAGGAAATCGCCAAAGAAGCCGGCATTCCCAAGGAGGATATCGTGTTTGCCCTCGACGCCATCCAAAGCCCCTTAAGCCTCTACGACCCGGTTTACACCGACGGAGGCGACACCCTTTATGTCATGGACCAGATTAGTGACAAGAAAAACCGTGAGGATATCTGGATTGAAGAGCTGTCCCTAAACGATGCCCTAGACCACTTAAACGAGCGGGAAAACTATATCCTAAAGCTGCGTTTTTTTGAAGGAAAAACCCAGATGGAGGTGGCGGAGGAAATCCACATTTCTCAGGCACAAGTAAGCCGCCTAGAAAAATCTGCCTTAAAATCCATCCGGCACTACCTCTCTCTTTAAAGCCCTCCTCACAGACAAAACTACAACACAACTTTCATAATGCGTCCATGTTGCCGATATTTGTATTACTATTTTACCGCTCCCATTTATTGCAGAGGGCGGTAATCTGGTCTGCAAAACGCCCCAGCTCCTTATTGGGCATACCCTCACATTTATTGATGACGGTGAGCAGACGCTGCCCTGCTGCAAGGAGCCTTGCAAATACGTTGTTGGAGACACGTGCATTGACTTTCTCTTTTTTCTTCTCCACAAGCTGTCTTGAGCCTTCCTTCACGCACATACCTGTGGCTAAGTCAAAGGTATCTCCGCTGAAAGGTGCATAGGCGTCATAGCCTAATTCCCGGTGGAGGTGCTCTGCAAACTGCTCCGTCACCTTATCATCTCCGTGCACTACAAAAACTTTCTTCGGCTTTGTCTCAAAGGCTGCCGCCCATCGGGTCAGCTGGTTCATGTCTGCATGACCGCTGATACCCGGAAGGTTCTCAATCCTTGCCTGCACATCAATGGTTTCACCAAACAGCCTTACCTCCTTTGCCCCGTTTAACAGGGAATGCCCCAGAGTCCCCGGCACCTGAAAGCCCACAAATAAAATGGTGGAATCCTTCCGCCAGAGGTTATGCTTTAAATGATGTCTTATACGCCCCGCCTCACACATACCGGAGGCAGATATAATCACCTTTGGTTTTTCATCGAAGTTAATCATTTTGGATTCATCACTGGTAATCGCCATACGGAGTCCCGGAAAACTAATGGGATTAATACCCTGCCGCAACAGCCCCAATGCAGTGTCGTTAAAACAATCTTCCACATTTTTATTGAAGATACTGGTAGCCTCCACTGCTAAGGGACTATCGACATAGACTTCAAAATTTTCATATTCCGGCAAAAGCCTCTCCGTCTTAATACGGCGGATAAAATACAGCATTTCCTGGGTACGGCCTACCGAAAATGCCGGAATTACCAGATTACCGCCCCGGATAAAGGTATCCTTTAATAATTCTGCCAGCTTAACGGCAAAATCCGGCGGCGCCGTATGTGCCCTGTCCCCGTAGGTAGATTCCATCACCACATAGTCGGCTTCTTTGATATATTCCGGATCTTTAATCAACGGACGTTTTCCCGGCCCGATATCCCCGGAAAATACGATTTTAACCTCCTTTTCGTCTTCCTCCTTCACCCACATTTCTATGGAAGAAGATCCTAACAGGTGTCCCGCATCCACAAAACGAACCTTTAGCCCCTCACACACCTCTATCACATGCCGGTAATCGCAGGGGACAAAATGCCCTAACACACTCATAGCATCATTCATATCGTAAAGCGGCACTACCTCCGGCTGTCCGGCTCTCTTTGCCTTCCGGTTCCGCCACTCTGCCTCAAACATCTGAATATGTGCACTGTCCTTCAACATAATGTCGCACAGCTGGTTTGTCGCCACCGTAGAAAATATCTGTCCCCGGAAACCATGGTTATACAATAACGGTAGCAGTCCGGAATGATCAATATGAGCATGTGTAATAAAAACATAGTCGATAGCCGACGCATTGACGGGAATCTCCTGATTGACATACAAATCTGCCCCCTGCTCCATTCCGCAATCCACTAAAATATGTTTGTCACCAAAGGAAAGAAAATGACAGCTCCCTGTGACCTCATGTGCAGCCCCTAAAAACTCTAATAACATAAGATGTCCCCTCCATTCTGTCCGTTGCATTTCCTGTAAATCTACAGTTTGATTCTATAGTATAATTATACTATTTCCCTGTTATATTTACAATATTTTTACACAATTTACACAAAATATTATGTGTTTTGGCTGCCCTCACAACAGACAGGACAGGAACATTGGCTCTTCCTCCTAACCATATCTCTTTACAGAGTACTATCTTACTCTAAGCGCACAATCTCACGTTTCAGCCGCACCATGATTTTCTTTTCCAGACGGGAAATATAGGACTGGGAAATCCCCAGCATATCTGCCACCTCTTTCTGCGTCTTTTCCTCTCCGTCTAAAGAGTTTAAGCCGAAACGCAGCTCAATAATCATCCGCTCCCTGCCGGAAAGCTTCTCAATGGCTCCCTTTAGCAGCCTGCGCTCCACATCCGTCTCAATATCCCGGTAAATCACATCCTCGTCCGTCCCCAAAATATCGGAAAGCAGCAGCTCATTGCCGTCCCAGTCCACATTTAAGGGCTCGTCAATGGAGACTTCCAGCTTCGTCTTATTATTTCTGCGCAGATACATAAGTATCTCGTTTTCAATACAGCGGGAGGCATAGGTTGCCAGCTTAATATTCTTATTGGGATTAAAGGTATTGATTGCCTTAATCAGTCCAATGGTTCCGATGGAAATCAAATCCTCCACTCCCACCCCGGTATTGTCAAATTTTTTTGCGATATATACCACCAGCCTCAGGTTGTGCTCTATCAGCCGTTTTCTGGCATTTTCCCGCGCCTCATATTCTTTTTCGGTCACTGTCCCTTCCGTGCCTAACAGTTCAATACAGCGGGCTTCTTCCTCACTCTCCAGCGGAGGCGGGAGAATTTCCGCCCCTCCGATATAATGAATCTCATCTTTCTCCCGAAACAATATTTTAGAAAGGGAAAAACTTCTCATCTCCTGCCAGAAATTTCCCTTTCCCGGCATTCTTAATTTTATGTACATCTCTTAACCACCTGCTTTTCACTTTCTTTTTACCATAAACCGCCCTGTGGCAGTCTTACTTAAAACCTTCTTATCTTCTTCTGTATTTTCCCCACAGACAGAGGCATGAAGTATCATATCGTAATCCTTTCCCTCAAATAGTCCCTTTTCCGCCAGCCCTATGGCTGCATTTTTTATGACAAGCCTCCTGCTGCCCTGCCATAGCTCTAAGCGCTCAATGTCCGTGACCCGCAGAAGCCCGTTCTGCTCTCCTAAGGAGCGGTAAGGCACCAAGCGAATGTTATCTTTTTCCGCGTCTATAAACTCTGCTGCCTTTTCATCGCTTAAAATGCTGACCGCTTTTCCCGTATAGGGGTCCCTTAATTGGTTTCCGCTGTCCCAATATGCCCTGATTTTTATCTGCCGCATGTCTTTTTGGATACTTCCGGGAAAAATATGGTTTCCAAACGCCCTGAATTGTATCAGATAAGCCAGCGCTGAAAAAAGAAGTACCACTGCAAGGAGTATCTGCATAAAATGATACCGCAGGAATGCCTCCTGTTCCCGCAGCCATTCCATTCCACCGCCGAGAAGCAGCACCATAAAATAAGTAACCAGCCAGTTTTCCAGAAACTGTTTTTTGGTACCGATGCCAAAGCAGCCTAACACCATTCCCGTGTTGAGCACAAAATGCGTCAGCAGCTGATACCACGTCATATCCCGAACAGACAGCAGCAGCACAAGCCCCAGAAAGGAACTGAGCGCCGACACGGCAAATAAACGCAGAATGCCCTTTCCCCGTTTCAGCAGCAGATTACTTCCCATTACTGCTGCATAATCTAAGCACAGATTTTGCAGAAGAAACACATCTGCGTAGAACACATAAATCTTTCTCACCCCTTTTCCGTTCTCTCTGGTATAGCGTCAGACAAGTAATTTCATCCGGTTTTTGCCAAACGCTGTACTGGTGTCATTATAACTGCATGCTTCTTCTTATTTTGTCAAAATGAGGGAGATAAAACCGGGAAACGGTTGCTGTTTTTCTACAAATCTTTTTCCAAAACCTCCCCATTCTAATCCTCTGTCTCTATCACATCATCTTTCATTTTTTGTTTCCTTCCTTTTTGATGATAACATCGCCTTAAACGCAAAAAGACCATAGATACCTTTTCTACATTAAGATACTATGGTCATGAAATTAATTATAAATTCTTGCAGCGTCATTCTAAAATCGGCAGATTGTTTAAACATGGCGGCAAGTGCATCATATGATGATCTGTCATAGGTGTCAGAATCATGCCGCCTATGGTCAGTCTGCCCCAAAATACTAATAACCATACAGAACGAAAGTCTGTAGTTACACCGCCCTCCTCTAATATCCTCATAACCCGCTTTTCCGGAACCATGGAATTGATTTGTTCTAATGTGACTTTTTCTAAAATACGGCGTGTGTTTTTTCCGACGGTAATCATATATTCCTGCAGAGCTTCCACGTTTATTGTTTTCCCAAAAGCGACTGCTTCCTCAAGCTCTAACGCATTGCCCGTATCTGTAATAGATGCGCCTATTTTTCTTTGCCATTCTTCATCAAAAATCTGATTTTGATTTGCCATCAGAATATTACTTACCAGGTCTTCAATTCTATAGGTATGCCAGAATTGCCAACACATGGGAACTATTCTTGTCCCGGCATAATGCAAATCTACATCATAATCCTCTCTGGGCACTAATTGATTTTGATTCCCCTTTTGCATATAATCAAAAACATAATCTGCAATGGTTTTTTCGCCTCTTCCCGAGATTTCCGCAGGGTGAACCATGGCATGGACTTCTAACGCCAATTCTCTTATCTTATCAATATCGTTTCCTTTTAAAGCCTGTTTTAGTTCGTCGTAGCTTTCCCTGATTGGTGCAAATAGCGCTTCTTTTGTCATAAACATTTTCCCTTCATAATAGCATTTTTAAAATTTAATCGTTAAATGATTGCCGTTTTACTTAGCACATCTTTTGTTTATGACTATAGTATACCTGTTGTCTGTGACAACTATATGTCGTAATTAGACAAAAATTTTTGAGCTGTCTCAATCAACTCCTGTTTATACTCCTCCGGTCCTATTACCTTTACTCTGTCTCCAAAGCTAAGCAGTAATGCCTTCCATAATCTTTCCTTTGCAGGTACATCAATAAATATCCGGCTGGTTGTTTCTGTCATTTGTTCCACAGGACAATCCGGGAAATATTCTTGCATTAAACCGACTTCCTCCTGAGAAAATTGAACCTCGATATGAATACAGGTCTGATAGTAAGCCTGCTCGGATTCTTTCATAAGTTTTTCGACATCACCATGTTTTAACGTGGAAACCTTCGTAAGAATTTTCAGATTCTGCATTCTTGCTACTTTAAAGGTCCGATATTGTTTCTTTTCTTCTGAATACGCGAATAAATACCAAGAATACCACTTATAATGAATTGCCAGCGGTTCTACCGAAGGATTCGACCTTTCTCCGTTGGCATTGCGATATTCAAATACAACCTGTTTTCTTTCCGCTATCGCCTGCTCCAACAGCTGATTCATATCCTGTACCTGAGCATTTTCCTTTGTGACGCCAAAATCCCAGAATACTTTTTGCCCGCCTTCTTTTTCAATAACAGCATTATACTTTTCAATCAAAGATTTTAATGTATCGTTGGTATAGGACGTTGCCAGGCTTTCTAACGCTTTTCTAATCATTTGCTGTTCATCGCTTCTTATGCTGCTGTTTTTCATTTTATAGGTTGGCAGAATAGAATATCCTCCGTATTTTCCGCCCTCTGAATAAACAGGGATGCCAATGGAAGAAATGCTTACCATATCTCTTTGTATGGTTCGCACGGATACGTGAAACCGTTCCGCCAGATAACTGGCAGGAACATTGTCATGGTTCAATAAATAAATGATAATCTCTAACATTCTGTCAATTTTCATTTTGTGTAACTCCTGATTTGATATTCTGCCTTACCTCAAGCTATCCTCTTTGTCAATCCACATCTGCGCATCCCTTTTAATTTTTGCGTTTTGGATATTGTTCTATTTTTCTAATAATTTACGATATTTTTGTAACTGATTTTTTAATACATTGTAAATTTCTAAACTTTCGTAACATGCAAGCAGATCAAACAATTTTTCATAATCAAGCAAAAAATGTTTTCCTGCCACAATAAATTGTTTTTCAAAACTTCCGGATATTGTTGCCCCACAGGCTCTTTCTTCTTTTTCTGTAATAGTCAGATATGGCGGGAAAATATTTCGGTTCTGAAACAGCCCCTGTCCATTATCAAAAATCGGCGCTTCATCATAACTTCCATCTTCCCTGAGTATGACACCCAGATTATGAAAATGCCTGTCCGGATTCATAGTCAACATATCCAATGCAAAATTATTTTGCAGATAATGAGTACAATCCAATTTACAATTTTCCCGGATTAATTCCAGTAAATATTCATATCGCCTCTCCGGTGTTTCCAATCCCATGATACGGTCTGCTAAAGAACCACCGTTTGAATATTGAAAAATTTTCTGAAATGTAACAAATGCCTCACCCTGTTTCAAAAAATCCCTAGAGCGGCATCCCTGTCTTCCATTGATAATACACTCCTCATACTCCACATAATTCGTTACATTAGAGCAAGATAAAATGATACTGCAAATTTTTTCAACCAGCCCTTCTTTTCCCATAGTATCTACTTTATACCAATAACCGTCTTTATGATATTTCGGCTGTGAACCCTTGCTGTCGCTCCGAAATGTAACCGCATATTCTTTTGATATACTATACTCTTCCATGGGACACATCCTTCCATGTGATGTTTTCTCCCGGAAATTTAAGCCACATGAAATCGTCCCACATTCTTCCGTGGGTGATTTTTACGATTTTCCAGGGATTATATTCACTTAACCCAAATGCTTCTAACAGTTCCCTCTTATCCGCACGGTTTTCATCAAAACATCTGCTCTCGACAAATTCACAAACACGTGCAAAATTAATAGCCCCACCCCAGAAGGGCTGTTTTCCAAAAACATCGCAGTACTTTTGAACCACCACATTTTTATTCTGGTCAATATCTATATCCGCAATGCGCTCATCTTTCCAAAAAACAGTGAATTTATCAATAAAGTCCATTTTTTCTCCCTCTTTTTCCGGATTTCTAATATTTAATATACTAACATACCACAGAAAAATTTGCACTCCTATTCTAATCTCTCAACTAATCAGCACTCCCTATAAACTAACATTTCACACAAAAATTTGCAATTTCTATTATGGATTTTACACAAAAAACGCCGGTCTGCAATTTTTTCAAATGTACTGCAAACCGGCATCTTTTATTTTCTAGTTCTCTAATCTTTTCATTTCCGTATAAGCCAACAGGAACGGTCCCACACCCTTGGCATCGTCCTTAACCACCGGCTCGGACATATAATAATCAAAGGTTCCGGAACGCATATCCTTTCCGCCAAGACCTGCCACAAGGCAGATACCGTCTAAATGCAGCTCTCCCTTTTCATCCTCGGATAAATATTTCTCACAGATACCTTTGAATGCTTTCCTTCCGTACTCTCTGTAGCTTTCCGGCAGAAATCCAAGGCGTACGCCTTTTAACAGGGCATATGCCAGAATGGAGCTGCCGCTGGTTTCTAAGTAATTGCGCTCCATACCGCCCACATTCACCACCTGATACCACATACCGCTGTCGTCCTGATATTTTAACAGCGCAGCCATCAGATCCACGAAAATCTGTTTCATTCTCTCATAAGGCTCTCCTGCGGAAGGGTCTGCTTTATCTAAAGTATCTAACAGCGCCATGGAAAACCAGCCCAGCGCCCTCAGCCAGAAATTCTGGCTTAAGCCTGTCACCTTGTCGCACCAGAACATTTTCCTAGAGGAATCGTAGGCATGATAGTAAAGCCCGGTTTTCGGGTCACGCATATTTTTTTCCACATTGAAAAACTGCCGGAAAATATCGTCATAATTTTTCTTGTCGTTAAAGCGTGTCTCATATTCCATGTAGAAGGGCTGGCACATATAAAGCCCGTCTAACCACACCTGATTCGGGTAAATGTTTTTGTGCCAGAAATTTCCCTCTTTCGTGCGGGGCATCTGCTCAATCTGGCTGTATACCAAGTCGATGGCTTTGCGGTATTTTTCTTTTCCGGTCAAATCATATAATTCAAAAAGGGTTTTCCCCGCATTGACATTGTCAATGTTTAATTCCTCCACGGAATAACCCTCAATGGAGCCGTCCTCCCTTACCTTGCAGTCGATAAAGTTATCGGCAAACTGAAAATATTTTTCGTCCTTTGTAATGGCATACATTTCCAGAATTGCCTTAATCATACAGCCGTCAATGTAATTCCAGGTAGAGGGCTTTCCCTGCAAAATCTTCTCGATATTCCAGATGGGACGGTCCGGTGTGCTTTTTTCTAAAAGTTCATCAATGTATTTTTCAATACGTTCCATGTTTTCCTTCTCCTTCTCTCTCATGGGGCATTTCTTTCTGCCGTTAAACTTATATCTCTATCATAACGAAAAGATTTTTATTTGTAAATACAAATTTTGTAAACGCTTACATTTTTTTGTATTCTACAACCGCACTACCCTCTCCAGCCTTCCCTCTTCCGCCGCCGTAAAGAGTTCTACAGTAAAGTCCCTGATATCCTGCCTCAGATACCAAAATAATTCCTCGTCTCCTTCGTACTGTTGTCTGACAAGAACCTCTAAAACCTCTGCCAGCAATTCCTCTAACCCTTCTTTTTTACGGGAATTTATCTCTCCCCTCAACGCCTCGTAGTCTCTGCTTACAGCGGTTTCCCCTATCTTTTTGCCAATCAGTGCAGACCCTAAGAAATGTCTTAAAAGAATTCTGCAAATATTGTAAAACTGTTTTCGGTAGCTTGCCTGAAATCCAGTCAAAACAGAAACAACATAATCTTCCGGCATTTTCTGCAAAAAACGCTGTTCCATAGAAATATAATTCAAATAAGTCTCAATAGCGGTAATCCCGCTTTTCTCCTCCACAGGCAAAAGCGTGGGATAGTCCATCGTAATCACATTTTCCTGCGGGAAAAAACGAGCGTTATAAAATTGAAAAAATCCCGGTATCGCCTTTGTTACTGTATCATCATAATTTTCATTTCCATAGGAACGAAAGTTCAAAATCATTTCATTATACGCTGTCTGTGTTTCTTTCACTTTTTGAATAACACACTCATAGCCTGCCTCATATGCCGCTTTGGGAGTTAGCTTTTGGATTTCTGCCGGATAAATTTTCTTTTGCTGCCCGCTTTTTTCACCGTATCCCGTCTCATCCGCATATAACAGACTAATGGTATAAATCACTGCCTCCATCAGTTTTCCGGCAGTCTCATAAGTAACAGAAGTACTCTCCTTTGAGGTATACTTCTCTGCCAGCTCCGCCACCACTGGTATCAGTTTTTCCATGCTGTATGGTATTTCCAACCCCATCCCGCCTTTCTAAAATAACTCCTTCAGTGCTTCTAAAAACAGGTTTCTATCCCATCTTGTCACAATATCCATTTTCCTAAAATTTCCCTTTCCGCCAGTTTCTTGATACCCTTGGTATCCGGCACGAATTGCCTCTGCAAAAACCGCAAGACAGGTTTCTTCCAGATAGTCTGCATCACCAAAACAGACCGTTTCAAACTGTTCTTTCATAAAGGTAAGCAGTTCATCATCCGTAATTTCATCATTCATTTCATTTTTATAAAGAAAAAAAATGTCCAAAAGCCGTCCCAAGGTGTCCACGTAATTGTCCTGATTCAGATAATCTGAATCGCAAAATGTATAAATGATTTTCGTTAAAATTCCTTCTCCAAATTCCACCCTCTGTTGTTGTTTCAAGCTATCCATCCTGTCTTTTACCAGCAGCGCTGCGTCTTCGTCACTTAAACGCAGACCAAATTGCTCCATATATTGATTCGTTTCTTTGACCTTTTCCAGTTGGGTCTGTTTTATTATTTCCTCTAACCATCCTTTTTCCATTCCAGGCTTCTCCTCCTTTTCTCCGAAGCAGACAACGTGTATTGCCTTCTCTATACTGTGTTTTTCGATTATAGCGCTGTCCTGCAAGGATTGGTAGTCTTGAATTTTTTGCGATTTTGTGATAATATATAGATGTAAAGAAAGGGAATTTGCCTTAAAAAAGCAAATTCCCTTTTTTCCATTTTTGACAAAAACTGCATGTTTATCCTCCCGAAAACTTCACATACTATCACAGAACAAAACAACAGCGGAAGAAATTCCACAGCGTTTTGTTCTATGAAAACCAAATAATAAAGGATTAAAATCCAAACGTACAAAAGGAGGAAACTATTATGGCAAGTCGTTCATCTAACAGAGCAGCAGTTCCAGAAGCAAAAAGCGCATTAGACCGTTTCAAATATGAGGTTGCCAGCGAAATCGGCGTACCTTTAAAGGACGGTTACAACGGTGACTTAACTTCCAGACAGAATGGTTCTGTCGGCGGTTATATGGTTAAGAAAATGATTGAGGCACAGGAGAAGCAGATGGCAGGCAAGTAAATTTGCCGCAAGTAAATTTGCCGCAAGTAAATTTGCCGCAAGTAAATTTGCCGCAAGTAAATTTGCCGCAAGCTAGCACTGCTATCTTACTCCCGATAATATGTTTCAGAAATTTTCATCCTGATGTAAGGTACAAATGAAAAAAGGCTCTCGGAGGATTTATAATAGATTCCTTCGGGAGTTTTTCTTTGTATATTTTGAGGGAGGCTGTGTAGGCAGATTGCACAAAGAGCAGCCCGGTTTTGTGCAATCTGCCAATATCAGTTACTCCCTTACACTTTCAGCAAACAAATCCTTATACGAAATTACATCTCAAAAACATTTTCACAAGTTACAACTACAAAACATTTCCACTCGGTGTGTTCTTTATTGTTCTTAACTGCATTTGTTTAATTTTTAGATAAAAAGCCTTACAAAATAAGGCTTTCAAAAAAGTTAAAGCGTAACAAACCATAAGCTAAACACTGATTTTTCCTTATTTACCCTTAATTACATGATGCTAGCACCATGTATAATGGAACATTATCAAGGAAACTATCCATTCGCTACCCGCCACCACTCCAATCAACAATCGAGAAATTGTATGCTTAACCCTAAATTATTCACGGTACAACAGTATCAAACCGCTGAAACCCGCATAGTTACTGTATTTTAATTGAATATTGTCTTTCACTTATTTGATGCATAAAAAAAGACCTCAATCTATGGTAAAATTTAGGTGCTAAATCCAAATCAAAACCAATGATACCACATGGCTGCGCATTCATAAAGATGACGCAAACCTGATGCAGGTCATCTATCAGGTCATCGGTTCCTACTTTGAAGATGACTGCGCAGACGAACTGACAAACGAACCCGTTATGACAGCCATTTTAGAAAAAGATGCTCTGGCATCCCAGCCTACCCTGTCACGCTTTTTTAACCGCATGGATGAAGATACACTCAGCCAGTTGAATCAGATCACCCGTGAACTCCGCAAAATTATCTATTCCATAAATAAATCGGAATTCATGCTTTTCGATATTGACTCCACACTTCTTGATACCTATGGAAATCAGGAAGGGGAAGGTTTCAACTATCATTATCAGGCACATGGCTATCATCCGCTGCTATGTTACGATGGACTGACGGGCGATCTCCTAAAAGCAGAGCTTCGTGACGGCACCATGTATTGCAGCAAAGAGGCGGATATTTTTATGAAGTCCCTTCTGGATGAATTCCTCTGCGATTTCCCTGACCTGCCGCTTTACTTTCGTGGTGACAGCGGCTTTGCGTCACCGGATCTGTACGAAGTTCTTGAAGACAAAAACTGCAAATATGCCATCCGGCTCAAGGAGAACGCAAAACTCCGTGAATTGGCAGAAGAGGAAAACCGGGCGCTGTACCGGGCAACAAGATTCAACCAGGACCTTTTAAGCAGCTCTTCCAAACTGGTAAATGCGAATCGCCTACTGATCCACGCATTAGCTTATAATCTGTTTAACTGGTTCAGACGCCTGGCACTTGCTTTCAATATGAGAAAACAGCGTATAGATACCATTCGTTTGAAACTGCTGAAGATAGCCGCAAGAGTGGTAAAATCAGCACGGTATAAATATTTCAAACTGTGCAGCAGCTGTCCTTACAAGAAAGAATTCTATGAGACGCTGGAAAACATCCGTAACCTGCGTCCACAGTTAGAATAACAACTGTGAACGAACCTTGACAACCGCAACAAACCTTTAAACCTGTCACAGGGGAAGTCTGCCTATTTTTATGCTGTCTTGTGGCAAAGCGAGGTATTGGGAGTGGTCGTAACGGTAACTACGGCGGATTCTATGCGAGCTTATACTACCGTGAATAATTCAGGTTTATCTATATCTCTTAAGTAGATATGGGCATTACTGCCCATACCGCTCATTCAAACCGTACATGCTCTATTAACGCATACGGCTTAACCCTATACTTCAACGTAGACCATTGCATTTATTGGCTCTCAATAATTTAAGTTACCTACATTTCCAAAAGCACCACATCCCACTTGCCCGTCAGCGATACACTAGGATTCGGGGGGGAACGGGCTGTCGTAAAACTATATTGGCAGATTGCGCAAAGAAGACTCTGTTTTTGTGCAATCTGCTACATATACTTTAAGAGCAGCCCCGTTTTCCCCCCCCCCCGAATCCGGCGCCTCCCTACAAATTCAGCTTACTTCTGCGTTCCTCAAAAAACATTTCCAGATAATGCCGCAAATTCTCATGCTCCTGTGACACCAGCTCCGGGTCCGCCTGCAAAAGCGCCGTCACTTCCTCCGAAGCCTGCTGTAAAACAGATGCATCCTGATAGATATCCGCAAGGGAAAATTCCATATCCCCGGACTGGCGGATTCCAAAAAAATCCCCCGGTCCCCGGAGCTTTAAATCCTCACTGGCAATTTTAAATCCATCATTGGATTTATTTAAAATATCCAGACGCTTTGCCGAATCCCGGTTGTCCGTACAGTTTATCATGATACAGTAAGATTGTGCGTCCCCACGGCCCACACGCCCTCTTAACTGGTGCAGCTGTGCAAGCCCGAAACGCTCCGCATTTTCAATCATCATGACCGTGGCATTGGGCACATTAACCCCCACCTCCACCACCGTAGTGGAGATTAATATCTGGATTTCATTGTTGACATACTGCTCCATAATTCTGTTTTTCTGCTCCGGCTTCATCTGCCCGTGAAGAACGCCCAGCTGGATTTCCGGCGGAAGCTCTGCCCTGAGCTTTTTGGCATAATCTGTCACGTTTTCCGCCTCTATATTTTCGCTTTCCTCCACCAACGGGCAGATGACATACGCCTGATGCCCGTTTTTCACCTCATTTTCAATAAAGGCATAGGCTTTGGGGCGATATCCCTGATTCACCACACAATTTTTAATGGGAAGCCTCTTCGCAGGCACCTCGTCCACCACAGAGATATCCAAATCCCCGTAAATGATAATAGCAAGGGTTCTCGGTATGGGGGTGGCGCTCATCACCAGCACATGGGGCTCATAACCTTTCTCCGCAAAGGTTTCCCGCTGCTTCACACCGAAGCGGTGCTGCTCATCGGTAATGACAAGGGCAAGGTTCTGGTAAACCGCTTTTTCCTGTATCAGCGCATGGGTGCCAATAATCATGGCATTAGAATAAACCTCCAACGCCTCATAGGCTCTCCGCTTCTGTCTTGCCGTCATGGAGCCTGTCAAAAGCACCACCGGAATATGTAGCCCGAAATCCTCGCACAATTTCTGATAAGTTTCATAATGCTGCCTTGCTAAAACCTCCGTTGGTGCCATAATGGCGGACTGATAGCCGTTATGGGCGGCAAATGCCATGGCAAGAAAGGCGATGATGGTTTTTCCCGAACCTACGTCTCCCTGAATCAAACGCTGCATCACCGTCTCGGATTGCATGTCCCGCAGTACATCCCCTAAGGCTTTCCTCTGGGCTTTAGTCAGCTCGTAGGGCAATTTCCCTATCAACTCCTCCACAAAACCGTCCTCGCTAAATTCAAAGCCGTTGGGTTCTTTTTCCCGCTTTTCCTTCTGGTACTGCATACTTAAGATAAACAGGAAAAATTCATCGAACACCAGACGTTTTCTTGCGGTAATCAGGGTTTCCATATCCGACGGAAAATGGATTTGGCGGATGGCATAGTTGTACTCGCAAAGCTGGTATTTTTCCCGCATAGCAGAGGGCAGATAATCACGGAACAGATTATCGTCCTGTAAGGCGCTTCGGACGGTCTTTGTCACCAAATTGTTGCTTAAACCTCCCGTCAGCCCGTATACCGGAAGAAATACCTGCTCCATGGCTGCATACTGCTCCTGGGAATAAACCACGGACTGCTCCATCACAAGCCTGCCGTTTTTGCGCTGCACCTTTCCATAGAAGATATAGCTGCAGCCGGATTTTAAATTATTTTTCATATAGGGCATACGAAACCAGACCAGTTCCATGGAAACGTTCAGTTCCCCAATCATGGTGACGGTAATCTGCATGGTGCGCACTTTCCTCACCACTGGGGTTTTTACGATACGTCCCAATACCGCCGCCGTCTCTCCCTCCGTCACCTCGTCCACGTGCTTAATTTCGGGATACTGGATATAGGTTCTGGGATAATGAAGGAGTATATCACCTACGGTGTATACTCCTATCTTGTGAAACAATTCTTCTGTTTTCGCTCCCACGCCCTTAATTTCTGAAATTGCAGAATTACGATTCATATTGTTTCCTCATTTTTCACTGCTTCCGGCATTCACTTGAATATTCAGAAGTTATCGGAACTTTAGAAGCGTCATAAAGTAACAACTTTTACTCTACAGAAAGTACGTAATAATAAATAGGCTGGCCGCCGTAATGCACTTCCACTTCCACATCAGGGTAAGCCGCTTCTATCTTAGCTCCCAGATTCTCTGCCTCTTCCTCCTTCATGTCCTCGCCATAGTACACGCTGACAATTGCAGAATCCTCGTCAATGAGCTGTGCCATCATATCCATCACCGTCGGCTCTAACTCCTGTCCCACGGAGAGAATTCCGGTATCACCGATACCCATATAGTCGTCCTGCTTGATTTCTTTATCGTCGATAATAGTATCACGGACAGCATAGGTCACCTGACCTGTTTTTACCGCACCAATTTCCGCATTCATACGTTCCTCGTTATCCTCCGGCGTGCTGTCAGGGATATAGTTAATCAAAGCAGTGATTCCCTGAGGAATGGTCTTTGTGGGGATAACAATAATCTGTTTATCCTCCGTCAAAGAGGCTGCTTGATTGGCTGCAAGGATAATATTTTTGTTATTCGGTAAAATGAAGATGGTCTTTGCATTGACCTTCTCAATGGCATTCAGCATATCCTCCGTGCTGGGGTTCATGGTCTGGCCGCCTTCAATGATGTAATCCACGCCAAGGCCTTTAAAAATCTCATTGATACCCTCACCGATACTGACGGAAATAAAGCCCATCTCCTTGGGCGGTTCTGTCCTGGCTTCTTCCTTCTGCTCTCCTGCTGGAAGCCCTGCGGACTGCATTTCCTTTTCCTTTAAAGCGGAAATCTTCTCGTCACGCTCTAATTTCATATTTTCGATAATAATGGTGGTAAGTCCGCCAAGATTAAGTGCACGCTGCATAGCCATACCCGGGTCGTTGGTATGTACGTGTACCTTTACAATCTCATCATCCGCCACCACTACAATAGAATCACCAATAGTCTCCAGATAGGACTTAAACTCGCCCTCCTGCTTATCCGTAATCGGTTTCTCTAACATAATAAGGAACTGGGTGCAGTAAGCAAATTTAATCTCCTGATTTGCCTGGGCCTCAATATTATAAGAAGCTGCGGAGGCACCGTCCTCTGTCTTAGCTGCCGGAATGTCGATGGTATAATCAATCTCTTTGCCAAGCAGGGCGTCAAGAGCACCTTTTAACACCTGCATTAAGCCCTGTCCGCCGGAATCCACAACGCCTGCCTGTTTTAACACGGGAAGCATCTCTGGTGTCAGGTCTAACACCCGGTCCCCCTCTTTGATGACTTCCTCACAGAAGGTCACCAGATTATCCGTCTCGTCGCTTAACTCTAAGGCGCGTTCCGCCATTCCCTTAGCAACGGTGAGGATGGTTCCCTCCTTCGGCTTCATAACTGCCTTATAAGCCGTCTCCACTGCTTTCTGGAAGGCATCGGATAAAATCTGTACCGTCACCTCATCATATTGTGCAATAATCTTGGTAAATCCACGGAACAGCTGGGATAAAATAACACCGGAGTTACCTCTCGCGCCACGGAGAGAACCGGAGGAAATCGCTTTGGCTAAAGCCGCCATATCTTTTTTCTCTAAAGCGGTGACCTCTTTTGCCGCAGACATAATGGTCATGGACATGTTCGTTCCGGTATCGCCGTCCGGCACCGGGAATACGTTTAACTCATTGATCCACTCTTTTTTTGCCTCTAAGTTCTTTGCTCCTGCTAAAAACATCTTTCCTAACAGTTCCGCATTTATCGTAGTGACTTCCACTTTCTGAATCCTCCTTAATCAATCACACGCACGCCTTCGACGTAAATGTTCATTTTCTTGATTTCCATACCGGTAAATTCTTCTACTTTATATTTTACCGTTTCGATTAGATTGTCGGAAACCGTACCGATACTTACCCCATAAGATACGATAACATGAAAATCAATCGTAATCATATTATCTGCATCAATGGTAACGTTAATGCCGTGTGTCAGATAATCTTTTTTTAACAGCTTTACCAGACCGTCCTTCATATTTACTGCGGCCATGCCGACAATACCAAAACACTCCACTGCAACGGAGCCTGCATAGGTAGCAATTACTTCAGAGTCTATTGAAACTTTTCCCCACTGGGTCTCCATATATCCGTTCATATACTATCGTTCTCCTTTCAAAGACGTATTAACGCTAGTTTATTGTATATTATAACCTCTTTTTGTAAAAATTCATAGTCCTGTTTTCGTTTTTTAATATTTTTTTTAAAATTTACTTGCATTATGCTTTTTTATCTGCTAGAATAAACATGTTGTGAACTTGTACGGTATGATACAGATAAATCTGTAAATATGACAGGAAATCTTGCAAAGCAACAAGATTACGATATATGCAAGGAGGTGCTAGGATATGGCAAAATGTGCAGTTTGTGGAAAGGGTGCTCATTTCGGAAGTAATGTGAGCCATTCACATAGAAGATCAAATAGAATGTGGAAATCAAACATCAAACGTGTGAGCTGTAAAGTAAACGGAACACCAAAGAAATTATACGTATGTGCTTCCTGTTTAAAATCCGGTAAAGTGGAAAGAGCTTAATGATTTCTGAAGAGTATCGAGGGTGAAATGCCTGCGGTACTCTTTTTTTATTTCATCGGATTGAGATGGCACAAAGAAAGCTCTGGAGGTTATGAGGCAGATGACACAAAGAAGGCTCTGTTTTTGTGCCATCTGCCAATATCAGTTATCGAGAGACCCTTTTTGACATCTGAAGCTTCATAGGGAATACCCTTCTGCACTTATATACGAAAGTTCTAACTTTCCTATGAAACTAAATTTTCACTACTTTTAAATGATTTCGCACTTATCCCACAGTCCTTGGATGTACTCTCTTGCTGCTACGGCATTCTCCGGGACGGTGTTTTCTAAGGTGGCGTGGACGTATGGTTTGCGCTCCTTCATAAAGCGGATTATCTGGCTGTAGTCCATTTCTCCGGTTCCAGCGGCTACGGAGACAAGCTGGTTGTCTTGTACTACGAAATCCTTGATGTGAACCATGGCGATGTCTTCTCCTAGCAGGTCGATTGCCTCGGCGAAGATTTCTTCCCTGCTCTGATAGTTGGAACTATCCAGCAAATTCACCGGGTCAAAGATAATCTGCAGGTTGGGGGAGGCGATTTCGTCTAACACTCTTCTGGCACGCTTTGGATTGCAGATGATGTGCTTGTAAACAGGCTCGATGGCAAAGATGACGCCCATTTTTTCTGCATACTCCACCACAGGGCGTACATTTTTGATGAAGATTTCTAAGGCTTCCTCGGAATGGTTCCGTTCTTCAAATTTGTAGGCTTCATTGACGGCTCCTGTCTCGGTGCCTACCACCCCTGCGCCTAGAAGGGAGGCAAAACGGATATTGGTGAGATAACGCTTTTTCATTTTGGCAAGGCTTTCTTCATTGGGGTTTGCCAGGTTTAAGTAGCAGCCCAAAACTGCGATGTCCAGTTCGTTTTTTGCGAATAGCTTTTTCAGGTAAAGCGCCAGTCCAGGTGTTAATGCGCTGTCGTCCACCGGGTACTCGGAAATCACTTTGCCTAACGCTAAGTGTCCACAGGCGAAGCCCTGTTCATGGGCGATGGCAAGCCGCTCCTCTAGGGGTGCTTTTTTTATATCATGTAATCGGATTCCTAACTGCATTTATTCCGTCCTTTCCAATGAAATCTGCAGCAGTTTCTGCTTCGTAACCCAAAAACTGCCGCTCATACTGCTGCATGATTTCATACTATTGTATTAGTTTCATACTACCCTGTCATTTCATACTACCCTGTCATTTCATACTACCCTGTCATTTCATACTACCCTGTCATTTCATACTACCGAATGATCTTCTCATCTACGCCAAGCAGGGTCATTTCCTCGCCCTCCTGTCCGTTGACGGAGACATTTTCCAGCACCAGTTTTTTCACGTTGTTGGCGAAAATTCCCTTCCTGCTGCAGGCTTCTATTCCTGCCGACATTGCCGGGACATCGCATTTGGGGTTCTCGGCATAGGTGACGGAGACATTTTTCATAATAATTTCTTCGATTTTCTGCTCCGGAAGGCCGTCAAAATGAGCTGCGGCAACGTGGCAGTTTTTCACGTCGATATCCTCAAAATCAAGAAGCTTAATTTCCGGTGTCCGGTCGTCTACGGGCATTGCCTCACGGCTCTGAACATATTCCGTTTTGCCGTCGGGGTCACAGAAATAAAAGCTGTTCACCACGAAAGGTGTCATCACATGGTCCATATTGATTTTTTTGAAAGCGATATTGTCTAACACCGCATCCTTTCCACGGCCGCGCCTCGTCTTAATGCGCAGTCCCCGGTCGGTATGGCGGAATAAGCATTCTTCTACAATCAGGTTCTTCACGCCGCCTGCCATCTCGCTTCCCACGGTAACGGCACCGTGTCCGTTTTCCATCAGGCACTGTCTGATATGGAGATTCTCTGATGGTGTTTTATGCTTTCTTCCCATGTATATTTTTCCGGATTTGACAGCGATACAGTCATCCCCAAGGGAGAAGCGGATTCCGGCAATCTCCACATTTTTGCAGGATTCCGGGTCTAAACCGTCGGTGTTAGGGGAATCGCCGGGGTTCTCCACCGTCAGGTTATAGAATTTTAAGTCATCAGAAAAATAAGGGTGCAGCGTCCAGGATGGGCTGTTGCAGAATTTTACGCCCTGCAGCGTCACATTTTTACAATGGCTGATGAAAAACAGTCTCGGACGGAAGGCGCCCACCATCACCTTGGGATTGTGCCACCAGTTTTCTTTGGAAGCGTTGCCGTTGATGGTTCCTTTCCCGTAAATCCGCACATTTTCCACGGAAATTCCGGTGATAATTCCGGCAAACATAGGCAGCGGGTTTCCTTCCCAGGTTCCTAAATTATACTCTTCCGTCTCATCGTAGCTCTCAATCAGTGCCGGGAACTTCGGATAGGCATCGCGATCGGTCTCAGCCTTTAACTCCGCTCCCTCCGCCAGTTCCAGATTCAGATTGCTCTTTAAAAAGAGGCTGGTGACACGGTAAGTTCCCCTTGGAATCAGAACACGGCTTTTTTCCGGACAGGCTAAAATGGCAGCCTGAATAAATTTTGTATCGTCATTGATGCCGTCGCCCTTTGCGCCGAAGTCCCTGACATTTAAGGTTACAAATTCATACTCTGTGGCAAATTTCAGGCTTCCCGCCTCGGTTCCGTCCTCTTTTTTCACCACTGCCTCATATTCTGTCTGCGGTTTTAAGTCAAACAGGGAAGTAATCACTGTCTCCGCCGTCTTTACCGCTGTCCCATTGAGGTAAATCTGATATTTTTCTTTTGTATTGTAAATACCGCCGTCCGCCAGCTCTAAGGTTGCACTTCTTGCTGATTTATCTATTAATTTGATTTCCATCCCATTCTCTCCTTTAAAGCCCCAGTGATTCCATCTGTTTTTTCAGCAGGATTTCCTGCGCGTACGCCATGAAAAATATGCCTGCCGTCTTAGCATCCGTCTCTTCGGAAAGCTGTCCGCCACAGATTTCTAACAACACCATGGCATTCTGCGCATATTTTTCTTTCAGCAGAATACCCATGCGGCAGGCTTTTAACATGGTATATGCCATGGAGATTTTTACCGTCAGGCTCCACTGTTCCTGTTTCTTTTGCATTTCCTTTAACAGTTCCTTATAATAATCCTGTAATTTCCGGTACTGCTCATAAATTTCAATGCTCATGCAGTCCATAACATCCACCAACGCCATCATGTCATAGGAAACCTGCTCCAAATCGGAAACCAATAGTCCCTGCGCCGCAGCATAAATTTTCTCCTGCACCTTCTGAAACTGTCCGATGATATGATTATACTGCTCTTTTTTGCCGTATTTCGTCTCACACTCCATATAGAACGGAAGCGCCTGATACATGCCCTCTAACTCCACTGTCCCCTCTAACTTGCAGTAACGGCTGCCGTTCTGATACCCGGGGTCTTTTTGAAATTCCTTTTTCAAGGCTTCCACTGCCTCCAGATACTTCTTTTCTCCTGTTTTTTGATACAGGAAAGAATATACGCTGCCACACTCCGCCTTGCCGTCTATCTCCGTATTTTTTAAATAGCCCACATACACTCCGCCCTCCGGGGTTCCCGCCATCTGCGCAGCACCCTTTAGCAGAAAGCTGTCCCGTTTGCCGGATTTCAGATATTCTTCCATCCACGTTTCTGTTTTCATACTCATAACCATACCTTTCTCTTTCTCTCGGTCTGTTGTTTTTTCCCGGTTTACCGTCCTTTTCTTCAGTTTACTGCCCTTTTCTTTTCCGGTGTGCTTTCCTTTTCTTTCGGTTCGCCCGCCTTCTTCCAGCACCCGGTCTTGTATACAAAATATAGTGCCACCGCCGCCAGTCCGTTGCTGACCACCACGGAATACCATACGCTCCGTACTCCCATAGCGAGGATTTCCTGACACACATATAAAGTTCCGAAACGGAATACCCAGAGCCTTGCCACATCCACCACCATATTGACCGTGGTCTGCCCGCAGCCCTGAAATAAACCTATCGTGGAATTGTAGATGCCGTTGACAAAGCACCAGAACGCCATAATACTTAAGAAATCCGCCGCCATTCGGATTACCTCCGGGTCATCGGAAAAAATCTTCACAATAGCGGTAGAAACCGACATTCTTGATAAAATCATGCCGCCCACAAACAGGAAAATGACACAAATCCGCCGGGACAAAAGATACCCCTGCTGTGCCCGTTTCATCTGTCTCGCCCCCACATTCTGTCCCACAATAATCGCCACCGCTGAGCCGATACCGTTGGAGGGCAGGGTAATCAGACCGTTAATCTTGTTTCCGATGCCGTAGGCTGCCATCGCCTGGGTGCCGTAAGCAAACACGCTTTTACTCATCAAAAGAAATCCAAGCTGGGTGGTACTGCCCCCGACGGCGCTGGGAAGTCCTACTTTTACAATGCTCTTTAATTTTTCCCTGTCGAATTTCATTTTCCGGATTTCCAGATACAGCAGCCTTTTTTTGTTGTGGAGTATTACAAAGGCAATGACTGCCGGAACTGCCTTGGCAAACATGGTGGCAAGCGCCGCTCCTGCCACACCAAACTGAAATACCACCATCAGAAGCGGGTCTAAGAGCATATTAAGCACAATTCCCAACACATTCATCAACATGGGGCGTAAGGTATCCCCCTGTGCCTGATTGATTGCCACATACATATTTACCATATACAAAAAGGGCATGTCCAACACCGAAATCTGCATATAAATTTTGCTGTATCCAAAAGTTTCCCCCTCCGCCCCAAGCCAAGTTACAATCGCCGGGGTAACAGCTGCCACTATTGCCGCACAGACTACGGCAAACCCCATGGCACAGACAAAAATATGGTTTGCCATGGATCTTGCGTCTTCGTCTCTTTTTGCACCGACAAACTGGGAAATCAATACGGAACCCGCCACAGTGATCCCTGCGCCGAAATTAATTACCAAATTCTGCACCGGAGTCACCAGATTGATGGCTGCTAGCTCTTCCGTCCCCAGTTTTCCCAGCCAGTAGGTATCCGTCAGGTTATACATGGTCTGCAAAAAACTGTTTATGACCACGGGTACGGACAACAATAAGATTGCCCTCACCATATTTCCGCTTAAAATCTGTTCTCTGTTGACTGTCTTATTCATGTCAGCTTTCCTCTGTCTCTCTCCTGTTTCTGTCTAAGGAACTGTCCGAAAATAACTTGTGCAGATGACACAGGATAAATTCGTACAGGCAAGGCGGAAGAAGGAGACGTACCGGGGTACGCCGATTGATGACAACGCAGAATGTACGGATTTAGACAAGTCAAATGCACAAGTTATTAATGGGCAGTTCCTACGAACAAATTCAAAAAGCGGCTCAAGATTACTCCCAAGCCACTAATAAATCACTGTATCTACCGCCTAATTCCTTCAGTCCTCTTGCAATACAACCGGCGTACATAACCGCACCTTCATAACGCAGGTGTGTATTATCCGCCAGACCTTCCATATAAGAAGGATAAACGCCCTTCGGCAGCTGCATATACCAGTCCTTGCTTTTTTTTGCACCGGCTTTTCGCAGTTCTGCCCGGCTCATGCTGTAAAGGTCAATGAGAGGAACCTTCAGTTTTTCTGCGGTCTGCTTCATGGCTGCCACATAATCGGAATGTTCTCCTAAGCCCAGCTGGTCTCCCTCCACGAAACATCTTCTCTCTAATGGTGTGATTAACACCGGCAAGGCTTTCTTTTCTCTTGCAGTGTTCACAAATTTTTCCAGATTTAACATATACTCCGAAAACGGATCGGTATAGCGGGAAGGGTCCTGTTTCTTTTCATCGTTATGTCCAAACTGTATAAAAAGAAAATCACCTTCTGCAATCCGCTCCGCTATCGGGGATAATCTGGCTTCCTCAATAAAACTCTTGGTACTCCTGCCGTTTTTTGCATGATTTTCCACTCTCACCTCCGGCTTTAGGAACAGGTGGAATACCTGCCCTATGCCGGTCTGGGGATATGTGGTGATATCATTATATTGTACGGTGGAGTCCCCCGCCCAATAAATTGTTGCCATACATGCTGTCCTCTAGGATTCTAAAATTATTCTTTTACTGCTCCGATATTTACACCTTTTACGAAGTATTTCTGTAAGAACGGATATAAAATCATGAACGGAAGGATAACGATGATAATTGCTGCGTTCTTAATTGTATTCTCCGTGACACCTGCTGTTACCGCCGGCGAATCACTACCCATAATCATACCACGTAACTTCATCTGGAAGTTGTATAAATCAGAGTTGGTAATGTACAGTTTGTAATGTGTATAATCATTCCAGTAGGAAACCGCGAACATCAGACCGATGGATGCCAATGCTGCTTTTGACATAGGAAGCACAATCCGTATAAAGGTCTGCATCGGGGAACATCCGTCTAAGGTTGCCGACTCAAACAAGCTGGCGGGAATACCCTCGAAGAAGTTCCTCATCAATACCAGGTTATAAACGTTCAGCGCAGGGAAGAGAATTACAACCCAAAGCGTATTGGTCAAATGCAAAGATTTTAATACCAGGTAGGTCGGTATCATACCGCCGTTGAAAATCATGGTAAACAACAGCATATTTGCAAAGAAGTTACGTCCCGGCATATCATACTGAATCAATACATATGCACCAAAGGTAGAAAGTAACAGCGCTACGACTGTACCACAGATTGTGGTGATGAAGGAAATAATCAGCGGCTGATACAGCGTCGGGTTCTTAAATACAGTGACATAACCTGTAAGACCAAATTCCTCCGGCCACAATTTCATACCATATGCGGTTTTTAAATCGAATGAGTCAACCAAAACCTTCCACAGCGGAATGATAATGATTAAACTGATAATGATAAAGATTAACCCGTTTACAATCGGGAATACCTGTATTTTTTTCTTGCTATTCATATCTGCTGCTCCTTCCTAAACGATTCCCCGTCCATCACGGACTTTCTTACTCAGCCAGTTACAGAAAAGAACCAGAATACAACCGATGATGGATTTAAACAAACCAATTGCTGTGGTATAACCATAGTTAGGAATTGCTCCACTGTTAAAGGTCTGATAGTAAATGTACGTTTCAAGAACGTTTGCTGTACCTAAAACGGCATCATTCTGTAATACGAATGCAGACTCAAAGAGGTTCATAACCTTTGCAAGGTTCAAAATTAATACGGTAAGGATTGTATTCGCTAATGCGGGAAAAGTGATATAACGCATCTTGCCCCAACGTCCGGCTCCATCGATAGATGCCGCCTCATAAAGCTCTGTATTTATTCCGGAGAGCGTTGCCATAAAGATAACAGTCTGCCATCCGGTTTCTTTCCAAACATTAATCACATAATACGCGAAACGCCACCATTTATTATCTCCTAAGAAGTAAATCATATTATCTGCACTTACCGCACCTATCTGAACTAAAAAGGTGTTCACAAGCCCCTGTGAAGTAGGCGCTAAAATCAGGGAGAATACGGATGCCGTTACTACCCATGACATAAAGTGCGGCAGATAAATAATGGTCTGCACCACCTTCTTAAAATGAATATTTGCAATTTCATTTAAAAAGATAGATATCACAACGGCTACCACTACTGTTAAAAACAGTTTTATAATGCTGATCTGCAATGTGTTAACGAATGCTGACCAGAAGTTCGGCATTGAGAACATCTTCTCAAAATTTGCCAGACCCGTAAAGGTTGCGTCTTTAATACCGTTATAATCGGTAAACGCATAACGGATACCAATCATCGGGAGATAGAAAAAGATTGCTGCAAAAATAAACACGGGAAGAAACATCAGATAGAATCCCCTGTATTTATAGATTTTAGCAGCCAGGTGTTTCCTGGAATTGTTCGCACTCGGTGCGGCTGATTGTTTTTTATTATTTTTCATATCTGTTCTTCCTCTTCACCAAAACTAAATGACTATTCATGAATATGTGGAGCTATGGGCACCACAGCTCCACACCATTCTTTCTCCGACCTGCGGAAATATCTTATTTAATTACTGATTTAAAGAGTCAACGATTGCCTGTGACCACTCAGCGCCATGCTCACTCTCATAACGTGCATATGCTTCCTCGATTGTAGATTTGCCCATAACTACGTTAGCTACTAACTCGTTCTTTAAGGTTGTTAAGTCACCGTTGTACTCGCTCATAGCATCTGTTGTCGGAACAAGGTCTGCTGCTACACAGCTCTCATTGAATAATGCTGCAGAATTCTTTGTAGACTCCGGAAGAGACTCATCTTTCGGGTCATTTGCCAGCTCAACAAGTGCAAGCATTGGATCAATGTGTGCTTTTGTATACTGTGTTCCAGGAGTCTCAAGGTTCTCACATCCGTGGAATTCGCCATCAGCATAAACTTTCTCGTTCTCTTCGCCTTCGAAAATAGTCTCGGCTTTGGTTGACCAGTGAACATCTTCTACACCATAGGTGAATAAGAACTGAACGTCTCCGCCATCCTGCATAGCCTCAATGAAGTATTTGAATACGCCTTCCGGATTCTCACACTGAGAGGTGATTGCCCATACAGGTGGAACTCGGTCAAGATACTGTCCTACTTCTGTGATTGGAGCTAATGCTACTAACTCGCTGTCTTTGCCGTTTGCCTCAAGGTTTGTCTCAAGGTTTGTCTGCCATGTACCAGCCCAGTAGGTAAATACACCGAACTCATCGCCGTAATATTTGTCGCGGCAGTCTTTGGTACCGTTGGTTAATGTGGTCGGGTCGATTACACCTTTTGCATATGCGTCAGCCATTCTCTGAAGGGCAGCTTTCATAGCATCCTCGGTGAAACCGTCTTTCCATGTACCATCCTCTGCTAAATAGAAGCTTGGATGTGCATCCTGATAAAACTCAGGTAAGTAGTTGGTATAGGGAGCCTCTGTTCCGATGAAGCCTGCAGCAGATACACCGTAGGTATTGCCGTTTGTGCCGTCACCGTCCGGATCACCGGTGGTAAATGCTTCTAACATTGCCAAGTACTCTTCATAGTTTGTCGGAGCTTCAAGACCACAGTTATCTAACCAAGCCTTCTTAACATAAGTAACACATCCGTTACCACGTGCGGACGGCATACCATATAATTTACCGTCAATTTTGACACCGTCGATAACTCCGGTGCTTCCGAAAGCATCCTGTCTCTGTTTTAATTCAGAGTTCTCATATGCCGCTGTCATATCCCAAAGAACACCCTGCTCTGCATATCCTGCATAATATGTAGAAGAAAGTATCATGACATCCGGCCACTCGCCGCTGGCGATAGTCTGGCCTACTACATCATAGTAAGCATCATGATCCGGCTGGGTTACTGTGAATTTAATTCCAGTCAGTTCTTCGAGTTTTGCAATGAACTGATCCTGTGCGTTCTCTTTTGTAAACACAGTTCCGTCTACCATGATGGAGATTTCTTCCGGTTTCTCTACATCAGATGCTGTGTCAGCAGCTGATGCGTCAGCCCCACCCTCATTGCTCTCTGTTGTGGCTGCGTCTGCGCCACTGTTGGTTCCTGCATTAGAAGTTCCTGCATTTGAGGTTCCTCCGTTATTGGAACCACACCCCATGCTAGCTGCCATTGCTGCAACCAGCAGTAATGAAACTACCTTTTTTTTCATAAAGACCTCCTATTAGTATGAAATTTGTTTTGGAATGAATGTAAGTGCTTTCATGTCCTGCTCATACATTACCATTTTCTTTGGTTTTCAGCAAGAAACAATATTTGCTGTAAGGAACAAAATTTGTTTCATTGCTCCGGAAAGCCCGGTTTTACGGGGGTTTTTACAGTTCTTTCTTGTTGTAATTTTTTTATCTTTATGCTAAAATAACAACATGTTATTTATAAAAACTGTACAAAGGATGTTTATTCAATGAAGATAAATCTTACAAAATCACCAGGAACACCACCGAAAAATGACAAGCATACATTTCTTACGGTGAGATTTGCTGTATCCTACAGTATTTTTTTGCTGGTGATTCTTTTTTTGACCTTCTATCTGCACCATGCCTCTACACAAAATGCAAATGAAAAATTCTGGTCGCAGAACAAATCTACTTTTAAAAGTGCCGTTTCCCTGTTAAACAGCGATTTAACCATTATTGATTCTTATTGCAGGCAGATGACCCAGGATGCGGATTTCCGGCGTCTCGTGCAGATGACAGAAGCCTCCGGCGTTGATTTTTATCTCTCCGGAAGGCAGTTAAAGGATTCCCTGTCCGCCCATTTATATGTTTATAGCGAGCTGCCGGTAAATTCTTACTTTATTTATCTGCGTAACACAAATTATGTACTGTCCGTCAACGGGTTTACCACAGAGGGACTGTATTATCTGCATAATTACAGGTTCTCCTCTGGAGAACTTGCCTCCTCCGGGGAGCTTCCCAGCCTGGACACCTGGAGAGAGCTCATTTATGCCAACAACGGTACCGGCACCATGTATTCGCTGGAAGATTATGTAGTGCCCAGCAGCGATGATGCGTATCTTTACCTTATTAATATGAATGCGCTTACATCAAGAAATGTTCCTGCCACCGCAGGCTTCCATTTTAGCTACAGCAGGCTGAAAAAAATTTTTTCCGGCGTTTCCTTAGAAAACGGCGGCTGTATTGTGGCGTTAGACAATCAGAATACACCCTTTTTTTTAATCTCAGAGGCCGACAATCTGTCGGAAAGTACGAATTTCTTTGACAGCAGCACTCTTGCCGCTGAGTTAAAATCTCTGACTTTCTCTGACGGCTATGCTGCCTATGATAAGGACGGCAATGAAATGCACGTAACACGTATTTCCACAGAGCTCAATGGCCTGCAATATTATCTGATTCAGCCAGAAAGTCTCTGCCCGCCACACTATCAGGTGATTTTTGCCATATTTTTAACCCTTGCAACCATTTTCGGGCTGGGGCTGGTTTTATTGTTAGTTCACACCAACATGCGCCCCATTATAGCGCTTGATACGGAGTTAAAAGAGGCAATCACAGACCGGAATCAGCTGCAGGAAGTGGTGGATGCCACAAAACCTATTATTTACAACACTTATTTAAGACAGCTGATGTCCGGCAGCCTTTCTTCCCCGGATGAAGAAAAATACATTCAGTCTTTTCTTCATTTAGACAGCCCGGATTTGAAATTTTATGTGATGTACGGCATTACCTACGAAAATGATTTTGTAGAAAACTCTAATAATATAGAAGGAAATGACAACATTTCCCAGATAATCCACAGCGTTCTGGGAAAATATTTTTCTTACCACAACACGCTTTACCTCTTTTCCCCTGAAGAACGGGTCTATGCGTTGCTGCTGCCCTTTGAGGGTGCCGAAGAGGAAGTGCTGATCTCCATTCAGGAAAAGGTTTTAGACATTCACAAGACCCTGTTGGAGCAATATTCCATCTGGTTTTTTACCGGTATCGGGCTTCCCTGCCAGTTTAATAACATCTGGGAGTCCTACCAGCAGGCAAAGGATGCTTCCGGATATACCTCTAAGAGCTATATTTTTCTGCCCTATGAGATGTTAAAGAAAAATTCCAGAGTTTACTACTACCCGATGGAGTTTTCTTCCAAGCTGGTTCAGTTTATTACCACCGGGAACACCACTCAGGTCATGGAGTTATTCCTGCTGATTCACCAGGAAAATATTGAGGAACGTACTCTTCCTTTCCATCTGTTAAAATTTTTACTGTCCGATATCCGCAATACATTGCTGAAAGCACGTTTTGCCATCACCAATGTCCCGGAGGACAGCCCGGAATTACAGGAAATCGACGATATGCTCTCTAAGGATGAGCTGACCTTCCGGCATTGTCAGGATATCGCCATGAAATTATGCCATTTCTTCCAGGCAAAATCTGACAAAGGCAGCCTCATTGACAACATTGTGGCATATATCCGGAAAAATTATAAGGATCCGTCCCTGTGCTTAAACAAGATATCCGATGAATTTAACATATCGGAAAGCTATTTTTCCCATATGTTTAAGGAAAATATGAATATTAACTTCTCTGTTTATTTAGAGGATTTGCGGTTAAACGAGGCGGCACGGCTTATCAAAGAGGGAAATGCCAACGTAACCGATATTTCTTTGGAGGTGGGCTACAACAACACCACTTCTTTCCGCCGTGCTTTTAAGAAAAAATTCGGAGTTACTCCAAGCGCCATGAGCGCCAACTAAAGGAGGTTTTCACCATGCTGACTTTCAAACAGGCTCTTCCGGAGCAGACCGGGATTCCCTCCCGGTGTATTGTAAATTTTATAGAACGGCTGCGGCGGCAGAGGGTTCCCATGCACAGTATTCTTTTGTATCACCGTGACCACTTGATTGCCGAGGGTTATTACGCCCCCTACCGGGCAGACACCCTACACCGCATGTTCTCCGTCAGCAAAAGTTTTACTTCCATTGCCATCGGACTCCTGGCCGACGAGGGAAAACTTTCTTTAGACGATCCCATTGTCCGCTATTTCCCGGAGAAAGTGCCGGAGAATGTCCACCCCTGGATATCCGCCATGACCATCCGTGATATGCTCATGATGCGCACCTGCCACGCTTCCACTACCTATAAGGTAGATATGAAAAGTGACTGGGTAGAAAGCTTTTTTACCGTCCCCCCCACCCATCCTTCCGGGAAAATTTTTCACTATGACACCTCTTCCGCCCATACCCTTGCGGCTCTTGCAGAACGTTTGAGCGGTATTCCGATGTTAGATTATCTCAGGAAAAAATTGGCACCTTTGGGGTTTTCCGAAGAATCCTATATGCTCACCGATCCCTTTGGCGTTTCCATGGGTGGCAGTGGTCTGGTGGCAACTCCTATGGATTTGTTAAAGTTTGGTTATTTCATTTTCCATGAGGGTCTGGTGGAGGGACAGCAGCTTTTATCTTCTTCCTATATCAGAGAAGCCACCTCCCACCTTTCCGATACCCTGATGACCTCCCCCTGCCGCAGTGAGGGCTGTGGTTACGGCTATCAGTTCTGGCGCAACGAAAAGGGAGGGTATGTCTGCTACGGCATGGGCGGACAACTGATAATCTTTTTGCCGGATTATGATTTGATTTGTGTTACTACGGCAGATACCCAGGGGATTGGTGGGGGGAATCAGTTGATTTATGATGCTCTGTATGAGGAGATTTTGCCTTTCATACAGGGAAATCCACTGCCGGAGGACGAAAAAGGGCGCTGTGCGCTCCAAACTACATTAGAAAATTTGCAAATTGCACCACTCACCGGGAATATTTCTTCTTCCATGATGGGGAAGGTGAATGATATGGTTTTTCGGTTTGCGGACAATGGCATGGGATTTGCGGATATGCGGATTCATTTTTCTGATGAGAATATTTCCGGTTCTACTAATGGCAGAGAGGGAAGAGACAAAACCGGAAATATCTTGCAGGAAAACGATTGCCACAATCTCCTGGGGACGTTGGAGTTTACGCTGCACGGTGAGAAATGTTCGCTTTCCTTTGGATTGGGGGAACTTGTGACAGGGGATTTTCCGGTTTATCACCAGAGGTATGCTGCCAGCGGGGTCTGGACTTCGGAGGATACGCTTTATTTGCGGTTTCATATTATTGATGAGTTTGTGGGAAGTGTTCATTTTGAGGTTTGCTTTGGAGATGGCGATGTGACGGTGTTTATGAAGAAGCAGGAGGAAAGTTTGTTTAAAGAATTTAATGGACATTTGTATGGGATAGTGGAAAAGTAAAAAACCTAGGTTGTGGCGTATAAAAACGGCTGCCCCTCTGAAAAAGCTACTTTAATTTCTAATTCTTTCCATATAGTTCACAATCAGGATTTCCCTCCCAGCTTTCATGAACATACTTGCAAATCTTATGTTCAGACACTACCAAGGAATGGGGGACTTATTTACCTTGAACGGCATATCTTTTTCAACAAGCCGAGGAGCAGGTTAGAAAATCTTATGCTCAGGCTACCAAGGAATGGGGGACTTATTTACCTTGAGCGGCATATTGCCGGAAGGGCAGCGCAGCGGTGTGGCTCTGGGAGGAGTTTAGAAGTTCTTAGTGCCCTGCACACAGCCAGCAACAAACCGACACGACGTCGGTTTGAGGCGCAATCGAGCCAGGGACGGCGAGTTTGCGCCGTTTGCGTCCCTTGCCAGCAACCTAAATACAGGGTACTTAGAACTTCTTAACTCCGTACAGCGTCACACCGCTGCGCTGCCTTTCCGGCAATATGCCCACACCAACCAAAATAAGTCCCCCATTCCTTGGCAGTCTGAGCATTAGATTTTCTTACCTGCGGACCAAATTTTCCCCAGCAAAAAAAGGAGCCCCAAAAGCTCCCTTTGCTGTTCGAAATCAAATTACCTATTCTAACTCTTCCATAAAGATTCCCGTAAGTTTTGGTACATGAAATCTGTTCGTAAACAATTCACATTTGCATAAAAAGGAATAAAAAATATGTTTGCCTTGACCACATAGCGATTCATAATTTCCCTGCCCTTTTGCCAGTATCACATCCGCATTATCCATTATTGCCTTCGCAGCAGCAGGAAGCAGTTCATATATTGTTCCAGCTATAGGCAACCCATTTGAAATGACTTCACCTACTTTATCTATACCAACATATTTTGCATCTTCTTCTGTAGCGTCATTAAGTACTTCCCCGCCTCTGACTAATACATTTATCTTTAGCTTTGGGAAGCTCTTATGCAGTTGCTCTAAAAACAGCTTGTCCAATACAATCTCACCGCAATTATCTGTGATAAGTAAGAAATTATGTGCGTTTTTACACTGTTTTATAAATGCTTCCGTTACTTCTCTGTCTCTATCCTGCAGCGTTGCATTATCAAATAACGAAAGAAACATCTCTTCGTCAACATTATTCATGGCACCAAAATCTATGTAATTACCAATCCGTGCATACACCAATGCCATAGCGATTGAGTTCTCTGAACAATCTATTTTATCCCTGATCGTATCTTCTATAGAAAGGACCAGATCATTATATTTTTTCTTTATGTCTTTATAGGAGGCATGCTTTCCAAAATGCTTCTCATACACTTGGTTAAACAGATATACCATATACGGAGACGTATCATTCTTTTTTCTTCTGTCCAGCAAATGCCTTATCTCTGCCAAATATTCTTCATTGTCAGTTAAATGTTTTTGCTTATCATATAAACATTGTGCACAACTCTCTGTAATTCTCATCTGCCCCTCCCCGACTTCTGGTTGTAAACCCGGAAGTTTATAGGTGTTTATCGCATCTCAATGAGTTTTAATAAATTATCCTGCCTACTAATTGTGTCCCCCACAACTATGTTCTCCGCAGCCATGTTCTCCACAGGTATGTCCCTCACCGTGCTGCTCATGGTGACTGCAGGTGGCATTGGGATTAAATTCTAATTTTCCCTCTGCGAACGCTTCGACTGCTTCGTCCGCACTGCCGGATACGCCTGCATACAGTTTGATTCCTGCGGCTGCCAGTGCCATCTGTGCACCTCCGCCGATACCGCCGCAGATGAGTACGTCTGCTTTCAGGGCACCTAAAACACCTGCCAATGCTCCGTGGCCGCTTCCATCGGTATCTACCACCTCGGAAGAAATAATCTTTCCGCCGTCAATGTCATAAACTTTAAATTGCTCTGTATGTCCGAAATGCTGGAAAATCTCACCGTTTTCATAAGTTACTGCTACTCTCATCATCTTATCTCCTTTTGGTTTTTGATATTGTTGAAAATAATATTGCTTAAAGCACCCATCGTATCCGCACTGGAAATTCTGTCCGTCGCAGAGTAGGAATTCTCCACCCTCAATACGGAGCGGCAAGCCGTCCACCAGAACGTCCGCCAGTTTTTTTCGAGCGCTCTCGTAGATACGCTGCACTGTTGTTCTGGCGATTTGCATAAATTCGCTGCATTTTTCCTGAGACATACTCTCTTTGTCTATGAGGCGAATCACTTCGTATTCATCTACGGTCAGAATAACGGGGGCTTTTCCCTCGCCGCCATTTACGGGCTGAAACTCCAGCGTTTTCGGAAAGTGGCATACTTTTCTGCATTTTGTAGGTCTTGGCATAAAATACTCCTCCCACAAATTTTAATTTTATTATAAAGCTGTTTTGGGTATATGTCAATAATGTATTTGGACATATGTCCAAAATAAGCAACAGTTCAACATTCCCTGCGCCCTGGGGTCGGATAGCTGTTCTTCCTATTCTAAATCAAACGGCATTCGTTATTATGTTATTCTAACTGTTTTACTGCGGCTGTTTTCCGATGTAAGCTAAGATACCGCCGTCTACATAAACCACATGTCCGTTTACAAAGTTAGAGGCATCGGATGCTAAGAACACTGCCGGGCCCTGTAAATCGGTTGCTTCTCCCCATCTTGCGGCAGGAGTTTTTGCAATGATGAACTGATCGAAGGGGTGTCTTGAGCCATCCGGCTGAATCTCACGCAGCGGTGCGGTCTGCGGTGTTGCAATGTAGCCGGGGCCGATACCGTTACACTGAATATTGAACTCACCATACTCAGACGCAATGTTCTTGGTAAGCATTTTTAAACCGCCCTTTGCGGCTGCATATGCGGATACTGTCTCACGGCCAAGCTCACTCATCATAGAACAGATGTTAATGATTTTTCCATGGCCTTTTTTAATCATACTTGGAATGACTGCCTTGGAAACGATGAACGGTGCGTTTAAGTCAACGTCGATAACCTGACGGAATTCTGCGGCAGTCATATCACACATTGGGATACGTTTGATGATACCTGCATTGTTTACTAAGATATCAATCACGCCAACCTCTTCCTCTACTTTTTTCACAAGTTCGTTTACCTGCTCCTCGTTGGTAACATCACATACATAGCCGTGTGCTTTGATACCTTTTTCTGCATAAGCAGCCATTCCCTTGTCTACTAATTCCTGTTTAATATCGTTGAAAACGATGGTTGCACCTGCCTCAGCATATGCAGATGCAATTGCAAAACCAATACCGTAAGAAGCACCGGTTACAAGTGCGATTTTTCCCTCTAATGAAAAACTGTCTAAAATTGCCATTTTTATTCTCTCCTTTTCTTGTTCTCTATTTGCAAATCTTCCGTTTACCGGAAAATCCATTGCACATATTTGATAGGATACTGCCACCACGACCGCCCATACGGCTGTCTATACAGATGCAGACCTTTTCTCCTACAGAGTAACTCCCTGCTTAAAGATTGCCATATCGTGGAAGCCTGCCTCTTCGCTGCAAACCTTCTTGCCGGAGGCAACCTCTAACACATAGTCAAAAAGCTTCTGTCCTGTCTCTTCTAATTCTGCGTCCTCCACTAAAACTCCGGCGTTGAAATCAATCCAATTTTTCTTCCTGCCCGCTAAGGTACTGTTGCTGGCGATTTTTACGGTAGGAACCGGAGAAGCAAACGGGGTTCCCCGTCCTGTGGTGAAGAGTACAATATGGGCTCCGCTGGCCGCTAAAGCTGTAGATGCCACCAAATCATTTCCCGGTGCGCTTAAGAGATTTAAGCCTGGAGTCTCCACTCTCTCCCCGTAGGAAAGTACGCCTTTGACTGCTGCACTTCCTGATTTCTGGGTACAGCCTAAGGATTTGTCCTCTAAGGTGGTGATACCGCCCTTTTTATTTCCCGGTGACGGATTTTCATAAATCGTCTGGTTGTTATCCTGAAAATATTTTTTAAAATTGTTAATCAAATCAACAGTCTTTTCAAATAATTCCTCATTTTCACAACGGTTCATCAGCAATGTTTCCGCTCCGAACATCTCAGGAACTTCGGTTAAAATCGTGGTTCCGCCTTTACTGATTAGGATATCGGAAAATTTACCCACTAACGGATTTGCCGTAATACCGGAAAATCCGTCGCTGCCGCCGCATTTCATGCCGATAACCAGCTTGGAGGCGCTGACGGGTTCTCTCTCGAATCCGGCTGCATAGTCGATTAACTCAGAAAGCATCCGTGCGCCGGCTTCCATCTCGTCCTCATGCTCCTGACAGACAAGGAATTTTACACGGTTCTCATCATAAACGCCGATGTATTTTTTCAATTCGTCAATATTGCTGTTTTCACAGCCAAGACCTAACACAAGGACGCCGCCTGCATTGGGATGGTTGACCAAGTCCGCCAGTATGGTTCTGGTGTGCTCCTGGTCGTCTCCCATCTGGGAACAACCATATGGGTGTGGAAATGCAATGACTTCCTCCACGGTACCATATACCTTAGCATTTGCTGCTTTTGCCATAGCGGTAGCGATATTATTGACACAGCCCACCGTAGGGATAATCCAGACTTCATTGCGGACACCGACTTTTCCGTCAGGACGGTTAAATCCCAGAAAAGTGCGCTCCTCTGTCTGTTTTGTCTCCGTTTCCACCGGCTCATAGGTGTACTCTAACAGCTCTCCTAACGCAGTCTTTACGTTGTGTGTATGTACCCAGTGGCCTGCGGCGATGGCTTCTTTGGCGTTTCCAATACGGAAACCGTATTTCACCACATCTCCGCCCTCCGGAATATCGGTAATTGCCATCTTATGGCCTGCCGGAATTGTCTCAGCGGCAGTTACGGAATTTCCCGCAACCGTCACGGTCTCGCCCTGCGCCAGCTCTTTTAATGCCACAATGACGTTATCATTCTCATTGATTTTAATAAAATCTTTCATAGATTCGCTCCGTTTTTCTCAATGTTTATGCAAAAATTTTCTCCATTGCTTTTCTCATACCAAGGGCACGGATATCGGAAATGTAGGAAGTAACTGCCTCTTCCACTCCGTCTAACCTGGTCAAATCCTGTCCCCAGAAATCTTCGTTGGAAAGTACCGCATGGGCATATTCCGCAGCTTCTTTTCCGCTGTTTGCTGCAAAGAACTCTAAAACTGCCGCATCATCTAAAATCTGGTACTCTGTACCGTCTCTGTGGCCGATTAATGCCTTGTCGCGGATTTCAGAACCGGTATAGAATGCCATCAATGCCGCTAAGGAGAAAGTTAGGTGTGCTGGAAGTTTTCCCTCTTTATTAATGTACTCTAAGAAGCTGGGCATGCATCTTGCTCTCCACTTAGAAACAGAGTTTAAGGAGATGGATAATAACGCATGTTTTACATAAGGATTGTTAAATCTGGTGATAACAGCTTCTGCAAAGTCCCGTAAATCCTGTTTCGGCAATGTTAACGTAGGAATTACCTCATCGAAAATGGTTGCCTTGATGAATTTCAAAATCATCTCGTCCTGCATGGACTCTAATACAATGTCGTTTCCGCAGAGATAAGAAGCCAGTACGAAAGAAGTATGGGCGCCGTTTAAGATGCGGACTTTTCTCTGTTTATACGGTTTCTGGTTATCGGTAAAGATAACCGGAAGCCCTGCTGCCGGAAGCGGGAACTCATCGCTTAAATCTCTTGGGCTTTCGATTACCCAAAGTGCAAACGGCTCTCCTGTTACAATCAGGTTATCCTGATATCCAAACTCTTTGCAGAGTTCTTCTGCTTCGTCTCTCGGATATCCTGTTACAATGCGGTCAACCAAGGTAGAGGTAAATACACAGGCATTGTTTAACCATGCGGTAAATTCCTCTTCTAAGTTCCAGAGCTTTGCTAATTTTAAGACACACTCTTTCAAGTGAATACCATTATCATCAATCAGCTCCACCGGAAGCATGATAAGGCCCTTGTCCTCCGCCCCGTTGAAATGTTTGTATCTCTCATATAAGAATTTGGTCAGTTTGCCCGGATAGGATTTCGGCGGGTTCATCTCAAGGCGGTCTGTATCGTCATAGACAATACCTGCCTCTGTGGTGTTGGAAACAATGAAACGTAAGGTATCAAGTTTTGCAAAATCCGCATATTTCTCATATTCGTTATAAGCGTCCACCACATCTGTCACACTGGTGACAACACGGTTGATTCTCTTTGGCTCTCCGTCCACGATACCTCTCAGCTGTACGGTATACTGGCACTCCTGATCATGGAAACGCTCCAATGTACCAAACTCGATTGGTTTTACAAGAACGATGTCACCGTCAAATTTGCCCTGCTCATTGGCAATGTCAATCATGTAATCAACGAAGGCACGAAGGAAATTTCCCTCACCGAACTGTAACACTTTGACTGGTCTTTCTTTTTTTCCTGTTTTTGCTTTGCTTAATAATTCCATGGTATCCTCCTGGTATTTTAAAAGATTACATTTTTTCAACAGATTTGCCTTTCTGCCCGCAATCTATTGTCTGCACTATGTAGCTCTATGTTGCACTCTGTTACTTTGTAAGCGTTTACATCATTTATTTTTACACCTTTTCAGCAATTAGTCAATATGTAATTTTGCACAATTTAGTAATTTTATCTATTTTATTTTTTTCGCAGACGTACATTTTTTATATTTTTGTCATTTTTCTTCGGAAACTGGTTGCTTTCTTTTTTTTTGTATTGTATAATACAGTCAAAGGTGTGAAACTGCTTTCATTACCAGTTTGTTTGCTTTCATTTCTATAAAAGCGCTTACAATACATGATTATGAGAACCCGGCGCCGTGACTTTCCTGCTGTTTTTCATAATCATTTTTACGGGAGATTACTCATGACGATTTATGACATTTCAAAAAAGGCAGGCGTTTCCATTGCCACTGTTTCCCGTGTTTTAAACGGAAGTGACAAAGTCCGTCCCGCCACCAAAAAAAAGGTAATGGATATCATTGAGAAGTATGATTACACCCCCAACGCCTTTGCCAGGGGCATGGGGCTTCATTCGCTCAAAACCATCGGCATTTTATGTGCTGACTCTTCCGACCTGTTTCTTGCCAAAGCAGTCTATTATTTAGAGCAGGAGCTGCAGGCAAACGGTTATGAATCCATCCTCTGCTGTACCGGCTACAATCTGGATATCAAAAAAAACTATGTGGATTTAATTCTTTCTAAAAAAGTAGACGGCATCATCCTGGTGGGTTCTAACTTTATCGGGACAAATGAGGACGAAAACCTGTACATTAAGGATATCTCTTCCCAGATACCCGCAATGCTTTTAAATGCAGCTTATGACTACCCCAATGTTTACAGCACCCTTTGTGATGATTACACTGCAATGTATGAAGCTGCATCTTCCATGCTTAAAGCGGGAATTTCGGACATATTATACCTATACAATTCGGATTCCTACAGCGGTGTGAAAAAACGCACCGGTTTCATTGCAGCTATGAAGGACTATCATGTTCAGGATTACGAAAAGCTGATTTTCTACTATGATGGCGACCCACAGCGTGTCAAGGACATCTCGACCTTTGTGGATTCCATTGCCCAGAAGGTTTCTTTCCACGGCGTTATTGCATCGGACGACGCCCTCGCCATTGGTGCCATCAAAAGCGCAGGAAAACGCGGCATCCGCATTCCGGAAGATTTGTCCGTCATTGGGTATAATAACTCTATGCTGACCTGCTGCTGCACTCCGGAGCTGACCTCTGTGGACAACCGTCTGGAATCCCAGACACATCAGCTGGTGCAGACTCTGCTGGGTGTCCTTTCCGGCGAGGAAATGCCCAAACAGTCCGTTTTTTCAGGGAAACTAATCAAACGAGGAACTACTATATTTTAAATAGAGTATCATTCATTTTTATTTACGGAGGGAAAACAAAATGAAACAATTTATGGATGAAAACTTTTTACTGCAGACCGAAACCGCACAGAAGCTCTACCATGACTATGCGGAAACCACGCCTATCTTAGATTACCACTGCCATATCAATCCGCAGGAAATCTATGAGGACCGCCAGTTTGAAAACATTACCCAGGTATGGTTAGGTGGCGACCATTATAAATGGCGTTTTATGCGTTCCTGCGGTGTAGATGAGAAATACATCACCGGAGATGCTTCCGATAAAGAGAAATTTTTCAAATGGGCAGAGGTACTTGGCAAAGCCATCGGCAACCCGCTCTTCCATTGGAGTCATCTGGAGTTAAAGAAATATTTTGGCTACAACGGCGTATTAAACAAAAATACCGCTGAGGAAGTATGGGAGTTGTGCAACAAAAAGCTTGCGGAGCCGGATATGACCGTCCGTAATATCATCAAACAGTCCAATGTGACCTTAATCTGCACCACCGACGATCCTGTGGACAGCTTAGAGTGGCACAAAAAAATTGCTGAGGACAGCTCCTTTGACGTTCAGGTGCTTCCGGCATGGCGTCCTGACAAAGCCATGAACATTGAGAAGGTAACTTTTACCGAGTATATTGCACAGTTAGCAGAGGTTTCCGGCGTTTCCATCGCTACTTTTGCAGATTTAAAGAAGGCACTCTGCAACCGTATGGATTTCTTTACTTCTATGGGCTGCAGCGTTTCCGACCATGCATTAGAGTATGTGATGTACGCTCCCGCTTCTGACGAGGAAATTGAAGCTATTTTTGCAAAACGTCTGGCAGGAAATGACGTTACCCGTGAAGAAGAGTTGAAATTCAAGACAGCCTTTATGATTTTCGTCGGAAACCAGTACGCAGAGCGCAACTGGGTTATGCAGCTCCATTATGGCTGTAAACGTGACAATAACACACCGATGTTTGACCGTCTCGGACCGGATACCGGATATGACTGTATCAACAACTACGCTCCGTCCTCCGAAATGGCAGACTACTTAAACGCTTTAAATCAGAAGGGCAATCTGCCGAAAACCATCATTTACAGCTTAAATCCAAATGATAATCAGGCAATCGGTACAATTTTAGGCTGCTTCCAGGACTCCACCGCCGTTGCCAAAATCCAGCAGGGCTCCGCATGGTGGTTCAATGATCACAAGGTTGGTATGCAGGACCAGATGATTTCCCTTGCAAATTTAGGAAATCTCTCCGGCTTCGTGGGAATGTTGACAGACTCCAGAAGCTTCTTATCCTATACCCGCCACGATTATTTCCGCAGAATCCTCTGCAATTTAATCGGAAACTGGGTAGAGAACGGCGAGTTCCCGGCTGATTATGAGACATTAGAGGAAATCGTAAAGGGTATCTGCTACAACAATGCTGTGAAATATTTTGGTTTTAATTTATAAAAAGAGATAACATTTGCAGAAATGTTCGGATAACCGGGGCATTGGGAATGGGAAAACCATAATGTATCCGGTATTTCCGGGCATTTTCTGCGGAATTTGTTCCTTCAGGAAATTGTATTGTCCGGCATATCTCTAAAAGTTTTTCGCCGGGAAACACTGAGATTTTAGAATCATCATTTATTTTGTAAAGGAGAATTATCATGGAACTAAGAACAGCTGCATCTCCAAGAGATGTGAAACACTACACCACAGAGCGTTTGAGAGAAGAATTTTTAATTGACGATTTATTTCAGGCAGACGAAATCAAATTAGTATACAGCCATATTGACCGTATCATCACCGGTTCCGCTGTTCCTGTAAATAAAACCTTAGTTCTCAGCGCAGGAGACGAGCTTCGTGCACAGTATTTCTGCGAGAGACGTGAACTTGGCGTCATCAATATCGGCGGGGCCGGAATCATTACCATTGACGGGAAAGAATATAAAGTCGGACACAAAGAGGGAATGTACATAGGAATGGGTTCTAAGGATATTTCCTTTGCCAGCGAATCCTCTTCTGCTCCGGCAAAATTTTATTTAAACAGCGCCCCGGCACATATGACCTATCCTACCGTTTTAATCAAACCGGAAGGCGAGGCGGAGGACGGCGTTGTAATTGTAAAAGACTGCAATAAGGTGGAGCTGGGTTCTTTGGAGACGGCGAACCACAGAACCATCTGCAAGTACATTCTCCCGGGGCAGGTGGAAAGCTGCCAGTTGGAAATGGGTATGACCAAGTTAGAGCCCGGCAGCGTATGGAATACCATGCCGTGCCACACCCATGACAGACGTATGGAGGTTTATCTGTATTTTGATATGCCAAAGGATGCTCTGGTGATGCACTATATGGGTGAGCCCACAGAGACACGGCACATTGTGATGAGAAATGAGCAGGCAGTGATTTCCCCCAGCTGGTCTATTCACTCCGGGTGCGGAACCCAGGCGTATACCTTTATCTGGGGTATGGTTGGGGAGAACCAGGATTTTGATGATATGGATGGAGTTGAAATGAAAGATTTGATGTAAAGAAAGGATATTTTTGATATGAAGATTGCTTTAATTAATGAAAATAGTCAGGCGGCGAAGAATGAGATGATTGTCTCTACTTTAAAATCTGTAGTGGAGCCGATGGGACATGAGGTATTTAACTATGGGATGTATTCTGCGGAGGATGAACATCAGCTTACTTATGTGCAGAATGGTATTCTTGCGGCGGTTCTGATTAATTCCGGTGCGGCGGATTTTGTGATTACGGGATGCGGAACCGGGGAAGGAGCTATGCTGGCTTGCAATGCTTTTCCCCAGGTGCTTTGCGGACATATTGAGTCTCCGTTAGACGCTTACCTGTTTTCCCAGGTGAATGACGGGAATTGTGTTGCTCTGCCGTTTGCCGAGAATTTCGGCTGGGGCGGAGAATTAAATTTAACTTATATTTTTGAGAAACTGTTCTGCACACCGGGCGGCGGCGGATATCCCAAGGAGCGTGTGGTTCCGGAGCAGAGAAATAAGAAAATTCTCGATGAGGTGAAGAAGGTTACTCACAGGGATCTGGTTTCTATTTTGAAGGAGTTAGACCAGGAGTTAGTGAAGGGTGCTCTCTCCGGGGAACATTTTAAAGAGTATTTCTTTGCAAATTGTAAAGACGAGACGATTGCGGAATGTGTGAAGGCGATTGTTGGCGAATGAAAATATAATACAATAACCAGAAAAGGGACTGCTGTTTGGATTGCTCCACGGTGTTATGTTCTTTTCTTTGGTAAATCCAGTAACGGCAGTCCTTATTATCCTTTTCTCCGGGGGAATTGCATAGTGTATGGGATGGCTGAATGAAAAAGAAAGCGGGCGGCTGTCAAAACTGACTATCGATATCGCCTTGCTCTGATTCGCCTTTTCATTGAAATGAATCTAACACTTCTAAGTCATTATCAGAATAATATTTTGATACATGATTTTTGAATTTTTCAAAGCAATCAAAAAATACGGAAATAATCAATGGAAATGCCTCAGATGCAAGGCTGCCGTCATAGTCATGTGCTAATTGATTTCTTACTTTCAGCATCTTCAGCCATTCATCATCAAAAATCAATCCATTCATATAAGCAGCCTGCAGCGTTTCCCGTGGTGAACCAATGGCAAAATCCATTACACTCATACGTTTGATAAGAATATCTTTCATTACTTTCCAGGAGATATCAAAGGTCAGATTAAAATTCTGCACGGTTCCCTCCAATACAAAATCAGCCTTGGGGTCAGCATGTCTGCTCTTCTCTAAATTTTCCAAGCTTTGGCAAAAGGTATGATATCTGTTAATATATTTGTTTTCCATATTTTTCAATGTCCTCCAATAAATATTTATTATGAATTGAATTATAATCAAAAATATCTATTTTCCGCAGCGTATCAATGTTTTCTAACGCTTCTTCAAGCCTCACTATGTTTGGACAGTCATATACAACAAAATCTATATCACTTGCCGGGGTTGCAGTATTCGTTGCAAAAGAACCAATCAATACCAAATGTTTCACATCATTTGCTTTACATATTTCTGCCACCCGTCGTATTAATAATTCAATATTCATCACAGACATATACTACCTCCGATTTTAAAATTCAGAAAAAAGCAATAGGAATTGTTATGCTCAATTTCTCAATAACGTCATTCACACCAGTTTTTTTCTGCTCCACTGTCCTGTCAGATAACGGACGCCGGATATGAGATAATTCACTGCCCAGCCGATGGGGACCGCCATCCACACCGCCTGCACCCCAATCACCGGAGCCATGAGGAAGGCAAAGGATACACGAATGCCAAGGTTCACTAAATTTGCCGCCGTAAAGACCACCACGTCCCCGGCTCCCCGCAGTACGCCGTCTGTGGATGCTTTTAAACCGATAAACACAAAGAAGTAGGCAATAAAGGATAAGTAGCTCACTCCCGTCTCAAAGGCTGCCCCTCCTGCGTCTTCCTCTAAAAACATGCGTATGAGAGGCTCTCTTCCCAAAAGAAGCACAGCACAGATGATTACTGCAAAGACTGCCACAATCCCATAACTAATACGGTAGCCCCTGCGCACCCGCTCCACCTTCCCGGCTCCCATATTCTGGGCGGCAAAAGTGGAAACCGCATTTCCCATGGATATCATAGGCACGATACAGATGGATTCCAAACGCATTCCCGCCGTATATCCCGCTAACACCGCCGAGCCGAAGCCATTGACCACCGACTGTACCAGAAGCATTCCCACAGAAACGATGGACTGCTGAATAATGGAGGGAATTGCCACCTTTACCATTTTCTTTAGAATAGGCAGGCTGAATTTTTCCGCCTCCCCCTCATATGTTTTCAACCGTTTCATCAAAACCACCAGGGACAGCACCATGGCAATCCCCTGGGCAGTCACCGTAGCAATGGCAACTCCGGCAACGCCCCAGTACAGCACCTTGACGGTAAATAAATCCAGAAAAATATTTAAGACGGAAGAAAAAATAAGAAAATAAAGGGAAGTCTTAGAATCCCCTAACGCATTAAAAATTGCCGCCAAAATATTGTACATAAATAAAAAGGGCAGTCCCAGAAAGTAGATACGCAGATACAGCGCCGCATCCCCCAATATATTTTCCGGGGTTTTTAACGCCAGTAAAATCCACTGGTTTGCCACAATCCCCAAAAGCCCCAGCACAATGCTTGTCCCAAGAAAAGCCAAAAGCGCCGTGTGGATTGCCGTTTTCATGTTTTCATTTTCCCTCGCCCCCAGATACTGGGAAATCACCACGGAGGCTCCTGTTCCTCCGCCGATGGCTATCATAACAAACACCGTAGTAAGGGCATAGGAGGCTCCCACCGCAGCAAGTGCTTCCTCACCCACGTATTTTCCCACAATAATAGTATCTACCATATTGTAAAACTGCTGAAACAGGTTCCCCAATATCAGTGGCAGGGCAAACCATAACAGCCCCCTTCCCGGAGAACCTGTCGTCAAATCGATAGATTTGGTTTTCATTTGTATCTTCCTCTCTTTAATCGTCACAGCAAAATATATAATATCCCGCAAGCATACAGGCTAACATCAAAATAAATCCGAAGAAACGGTTGTGTATTACAATCATTACCAGCATACCCATGGAAAAACAAAATAATGCAAAACCTATGATCCGTTTCATTCATCCACCAAAAAAGAGCATATATTACTATCAATATATGCTCTCCTGGCAGAAGCAATACTATGATTCTGTATTATCTTTATTCACGGAATTTTCCAGAATGTCCTCCATCTCTTTTCCCGCCGCTTCTCTTGCTTCGCTGTCGCTGTTTTCCCCGCCGTCGCTTACCGCCTGGTTTTTGGAGGTAAATTTATTGACAAAGTCGGGAACCATATCTAATATTTTCGTGACACCGTCCTGGTTCTTGACGTTCACTAATTTTGTGGTGCCGTTCTGGATGACTAGCACTGCACTCGGTATAATCTTTCCGCCCATACCCCCGGCGCCGTTATTTTTCTTATCCTGGGAAAACGCTCCTGCCGCCACTCCGAAGGATACGTCCACCAGAGGAAGAAGGATGGTATCTCCGATATGGACGGCATCCCCTACCACGGTCTTGGTGGTGATGAAGCTGTCCATCCCCTTAAACAATGATTCCACCGTTGAATTAAAACTGTTATCTCCCATAATATCTTCCTACCTTTCTAATTTTTTCATAATCTGTTTTACAAATCTGCGGAAATCCTTTTCTTTCCACAACCGGATACCGGACAGCAGGAAATGCAGCAGCCGGATATGCCCTTTGATTAAATAAGTTCCCTTTATATAGATATGTTCTGCTTCAAAATCAGGGAAAATATTGATTTCATACCGATAAAGCATAGGGAACATGCACAAAACTCCAAGGGTCTGTCCCGTTACTGCCGGATCACCCATGGAAAATGTTAAATCTGTCTTTATTTTCCGAAATCCGGAATGGTGCAGCAGATATTTCAGTTCCTTCCAAACCAGAGAAACGGATTTTTTATTAGTTTCGTCCGTAAGCAGTTTTTTTATGTCTTCTATTTTTTCCGGCAACTGCTTAAGAACACTCAAAACTTTATGAACTGTCTGTTTTCCCTTTTCATAAAAACTGCGGATTTTCTGCCAGAGGAGAACTCCCTGCTTACGTTTTGGAGTTTTTTTCTGAACTGTCTGATGATGCTCCGCCGTATTTTTCCCATTTCCATGGATTTCGTTTTTATTCTCTGCCCTATTTGGTGATTTTTCTATCTTTTCCCCGGTTATCACGGTTTCGGTATTCCCGGCTCCGGCTGTCTCCGGCGGTTCTTCCATATCTTCCTCAAAATCCCTATCGTCTAACGCCGACGTTTTCTTTTTTCGGGGAAGTATCGGGATCCCAAAAATCCGCAGGCTATACCCCAAACGGTTTTCCTCATAAGAAAAAGAAACCGACACCACATGCAGCAGCCAGTGGACTTTCCCCGCAATCCGGCGCACCTCTTCCTCACTGCCCTCCACACGGTAGTGGATGGGCACGCAAAGTACTAACGCTAACAGGAGAAAAATGATGCCAAACAGGGAGAGAAGCAGGATACCAATGATTTTTAAAATAAACAGTAGTATCGTCATCCTTCTTTTTTCTTTCTCCTTTTCTCCTTTAGATAGGGTTCTATCTGAAACTCTCCTGTCTTTTGGTAGACCTCATCCACAATGGATGCCGCCACTTCTATGGCTTCCTCATATCCCCTGGCAAGCCCCACCACACGAAGCTCTTTTTTGGGATATCCTTTCTGTAATAATTCCCGGGAAGGAATAATGTCTAAAAGGTTTTCCCGGTTTGACGCTAAGGCGATGACATAGATATTCAGCTGTCCCGCATTATGGCAAATCTTCCATTTAATTTTCTTTGTCTTATGTACGATACTCTCTCCTACATACAAATCTTCATACCATATCATACAAAATCCTCAAATTTCCTGATATCCGCCGTTTACAGACCAACATTTTCTACCGGGGCAGGCAGCCTTTAAAAATATTTATGGCTGCCCCACAAATTATTCTTTTTCAATTCCAGATATTCATTGTATGCTTTTTCCAAAATCTGTTTTTCATTTGGAAATTTCAGCAAATGGTATGCCTCATGAAATTTGTAATATCCGGAGTCCATAAAATACTCTTCACGCTGTGGCTTGCTGTAATAACTGTCTCCCATCATCAGATACCAATGTACTTCCTTCTCCACAGTATCTTCCGGCACGGTAAATGAATACTGGCTTTTACCCACATATTTAATGATATTTGCCTGTGCTCCTGTCTCTTCCAACACTTCCCGAAGCGCCGTATCCTGAAACTCTTCGCCCCGCTCTACGGTCCCTTTGGGCAGTACCCAGCCCTCGTACTTATTCTTATAATTTTTGTACAAAAGCAATATTTTACCACGAAATATTACCACACCACCACAACTCGTCGCTTCTATCATTGCAATACCTCCTGATGTGGTTACCCATAATTAGATTTAGTATAATACTTTTTGTGGTTTCATGCAAGAAGCTTACTGGTAATTCTCGTAATAGGAATCGAAAATTTCTTTTGCGATGGGAACTGCATACTCACTTCCGATTCCGGAATCCTCCACCAGCACCGCCACTGCAATATCCTCCTTTCCCTCCTGATGGGCATAACCCACAAACCAGGAGTGGGCGGAATTAGAACCTGTGGAAAATTCTGCCGAACCGGTCTTTCCTGATGCTTCATAATTCTGTCCTTTTAATTTCTGCCCTGTACCGCTCTCCACCACAGCAGACATATAATCCTGCAAAATAGCGGCATTTTCCGAAGAAACCAGACGCCCGTACTCTTCCGGCTCTTCCTTCTCCTGCACCGTTCCGTCATAGCTCTCCGTGTGGTCAATGACATAGGGCTGCATTAACACTCCGTCATTGGCGATGGCACTCACCAACAGCGCCATATGAAAAGGCGTCATCAGCGTTTTGCCCTGTCCGAAAGCAGTGCTCATAATGGAGGCTTCCCCGTCGGTGCTCTGCAAAACAAAGCTGCTCTTTGAGGACTCAAATTTGGTAGGCAGGCTGGTATTAAACAGCAGGCTGTCACACAGCTCCCCGAATTTATCAATATCTAACTCCAGCCCCATAGCGGAATATGCCGCATTACAGGAATTGGAAAATGCCTGCTTCAGACTCTGCGTCCCGTGTCTCTTATTGTTATAGCAGTGTATCGTATGGTTTCCCACCGTATAACTGCCGTTGCAGGTGTAGCTGTATTCACTGTCGTTCCCGTGCTCTAACAGATATTCCAGGGTGGTCACAATCTTAAAGGTAGAGCCCGGCGGATAAAGTCCCTGGGTGGCACGGTTTAACAGCGCCGCATCGTTGTTGCCCTCTGCGGTGAGGGTATCCCATTCCTCCGCCAGGGTATTGGGGTCAAAATCCGGCTTCGATACCATGGCAAGAATTTTTCCGGTGGCAGGCTCCACCACAACTACTGCACCGTCATAAGCCCCAAGGGCATCATAAGCCCGCAGCTGCAGCTCGTAGTTTAAGGTTGTAATAACGTTATCCCCTATGCTTTTCTCTCCCTGTATCTCGTTGCCCGCCTTTTCTAAAAAAAAGGTATTTGAGCGGAGCAAATCGAAATTCGCCTGGGATTCGATTCCTGTTTTTCCATGAGTAGAATAACCAACCACATGGGCAAATATACTGCCATAGGGATATCTTCTGGTATCATTTCCCTCACTGTCAGTAATGGTTTCCGCTAAAACCTCCCCGCCGGAGGCCAATATCTGCCCCCGCACCACCTTCTGCTCAAAGGTTTCCTGCCTGGTATTGTAGGGATTGTCGATAAAATCCTCGCTTTTTACAAACTGGAAATAAGAAAAATACCCCATGAGACAGACAAACAAAGCCAGAAAGGAATAGGTAATCACCGCAAACTCCCTGTTCTTAGAAGGCGTTTTTTTCTTTTTTGTCTTAGGAGAAGTCTTCGATTTCTTCGTCGAACCTTGTTCTTCTCTTAATGTTTTGTTTTCCATTCGTCTCTCCTTCATCCTGTCTTAAAATATAGAGTCCCTGAATCACCGCAAATAAAATCATAGTGCTGACTAATGAACTTCCGCCATAGCTCACCAAGGGCAGCGTTACCCCGGTGGAGGGGATAAATTTTGTTACGCCGCCGATGGTTAAAAATACCTGGAACGCATAAACTGTCCCCAGCCCCAGCGCCACCAGCTTATAAAACTGGTCTTTCATCTGCATGGCAATATTTAAAAACATCAAAAAACAGCTGACGCAGACCATAATCAGGCACAATGCAAAGATACCGCCCATCTCCTCAGAAATCGCAGAAAAGATAAAGTCCTGCTCCACCACCGGGATTTTATTCGGCGTTCCCTGATAAAGCCCCGTTCCAAACCAACCGCCGGTACCGATGGCAAAAAGAGACTGACAAATCTGGTATCCCTCGTTGTCAATCACGCTTAGAGGGTCTGACCAGGCGAGCACACGCACACGCACATGGGAAAACAGCTGGTACGCCACCACAGCCGCAATGCAGCCTGCCAAAATACCTCCCGCAAAGTAAAACAGTTTCCGGGTTGCCACATAAAGCATTACAAGATATGTAATAAAGAAAATCAGCGCCCCGCCCAAATCTCTGGATGCCACCAAAATCAATACATGACTTGCAGCCACCACGGTAGTAATACAAACCTGTTTGAACTCCGTGTTGTAATGCAGCATACATGCCACGAAAAAGACGAAAATAAGCTTCACAAACTCTGACGGCTGTAACGTTACCGGACCTATGGTGATGGATATCTTGGCACCGTAGCTGGTGTTACCGAAAACCGTAACCACCGCTAAGCCTGCGATTCCCACCACCGCATAAAGCCAAGTTAATTTCCGTAAAAATTTTGCTTTCCGAATCAAAACCGGAACCACGAAAATAATGATGGTTGACACAATGGCAAAGATATACTGTCTTATGGCTTTTTCATAAGACAGCCGGGTCAGCATAAGAAAACCAACCACAAGCAACATACACATGTTGTTGGTGACCAGTCTTGAGGCATTCGGATACAATAGCTGGTAATTTCCCAGAAGCACTGTAATCAGCACCACTTCCAAAAAATATAAAATCACGATTTGAATTTCATCCGTCACAGCATAGATGGAAAGATAGCCGTCTAAATGTATCAGGTATAAGAAAAATACCTGCCGCTTAAATATCCGTGCCCTCTTTTCATTGCTGATTTTTCTCCTGAATGCCGCAAAACACTCGAAAGTGTACAGTGCAAAGAGTATCATCATTAAAAATTTTGATACTTCTACGATAACGTTCGTCATTTACTCTACCCCTCGTTTATAATGTCCGTTGGTGTACTCTCCGTGATAGGCTTCCCGGACTGTTTTTTGTCCCGCCAGGAATACGGTATCATAAAGTCCCATTATGTTCTTTATTTCCTTTTCTCCCTCCGTGGTAAATGAAATACGGTAAGAGGTGATATCCATTTTTTCAAACTCTTTCCGATAATCAAATAACAACAGCGGTGCCGTATTATAAATAACATTATAACATTCCCTGCAATTATTTTTTACCGGGAAATATTTCCCATAACGGTCCTTCAGGTACATCACCTGAGGCTGCTTGTCACAACCCTGCGTATTGGCATGAACACACTGCGCGGAGGTCATTAACGGAAGATTGCCGTAAATCAGCATTTCGCTGCCCTTATTCTCCCTGTTTAACAGTTCTTTCCGGTTCAGCTCCAAAGGAATGGTATCCCGCAGCGGAGCAAGCTGTTTCAGCAATGCCTTTGCCCTGTTATTATAAGTATAGATATTATGGTCAAAAATAACCGCCATAGCTTCCGGGAACTCTTTTCTTACAAATTGCAATTCGTCAAAGCTTTTTACCACTACGCCATCAAGACCGCTGTTTTGCCATGCCTCCGCCTCTCTCTTATACCTTTCCATGGTATCTTTACGGAAAACGGCTGGCAGAATGTAAAAGGCACGTTTTCCCGACGCATGAATGTTCTGTATGTCCTCTGTCAGCAGTTGTATGCTGTTTTTCTCCGGATAGCAGCCGCTGTCAATATAGATATCATCTGCCTGAGGGAAGCCACATACGACCACAAGCTGTTCCCTTGTCTCCACGGAGACGGCAAGGTTTGTCTTTTTTGAAACGGCTGTTTCTGCCATCTGATTCTGTTTCCCTGTTCCCATGACAGCGGCAGAGTTCGTCCCTCGGAAATCCACCATTTTGGTTTCCCCAAAATTTTCCCGGCAGGCAATTTTCTCTGTCTTCGGTACGCTGCGACGGTGTTTCTTTATTAATTCTTCATTTAATTTATCTAGTACTTCCCGTCGCAGCTGGTTTAATGCCTGTACCGGAAGGAACAGGTCATCCTCCATCTCAATCACAAGCTCCGAAAATTCGTAGGGAGTGTTCCCCGTCTTCCGCAGATTGCTCTCCACCTTTTCTCTTGTCAATGGCTGTTTTTTGGCTGTCTGGGGTATTTCCCCTTCCGCGCTGACCAAAATACCCCCGTAAGCCACTTTTATCTTAGCAGGAAATTCTTTCGATAATCTTAAGTTTCCCTTGATTTTTTCTTTTACTTGCATCCTGACATAATTCTGCCGGATTTCCTCCTGCAATGCCTCATTTCCTTTGGCATGGTTTGGCTTCTCGAAGGTAATCATATCCCTGCCATTGTGCTGTTTATAATACCCTTCCGTAAAGCCGCTGCGGTTGCCGAAATCAAAGAGCTTTCTGTTATCCTCTTTTGACACACGGTAGTTTTCCTTTGCTCTGACAGCATCGCCAAACCGCTCCAAATCCACCAGATATTTGTCCACATAACTCCGGTAAACCGATACCACTCCGGCAGCATATTCCGCCTGTTTCATTCTTCCCTCAATTTTAAAGGAATAGACCCCGCTCTCCACCAGCTCCGGCAGCAACTCTATGGTGCACATATCCTTTGGACTTAAAATATAATTTTCTTTTAACTTTCTTCCTTTTATATCCGAAACCGCTTTTCTTTTCCCGTCACATACTTCATAGGGAAGTCTGCAGGGCTGGGCACACCTGCCCCGGTTTCCGCTTCTGCCCCCCAACATACTGCTGAGGAGGCACTGACCTGAATAACAATAGCAGAGTGCACCATGAACAAAGCTCTCGATTTCAACCTCCACATGTTCATGGATATCCCGGATTTCCTCTAAAGACATCTCCCGTGCCGTTACCACCCGGTTTGCCCCAAGCTCTTTCATAAACTCCGCCCCATACCGGTTCGTCACCGTCATCTGGGTACTGGTATGGATATCTAACCCCGGAAATGCCTCCCGGATAAAACGAATGGCCCCTATATCCTGCACAATCACCGCATCCAGCCCCTGTTCGTAGTAAGGCAGCAGATACTCGTAGAGTTCCCCCTCCAGCTCTTCCTCCTTAAAAAGGGTATTCACCGTCAAATATAGCTGTCTGCCATGGATATGGGCTTCATCAATGGCACGCCTCAATTCTTCCTCTGAAAAATTATTCGCATACGCCCTTGCCCCAAAACGGCTGCCCCCCAAATAGACTGCAGCCGCTCCTGCCTTAAGCACCGCCGAAAAAATTTCATAAGAACCCGCCGGAGCCAGTAATTCAATTTGCCGTTTTCCTATTTCTGCCATAATTTTTCCTTTTCTTTCCTATGATAATCGAGTAGGGGAGATTTTTTTCCCTACTCGCCGCGCCCGGGTGCGGGCAGCTTTTGCTGCTTCCTTCCTCTCCGCACCCGTGTGCATGCACCCATGCGCACGCACACAGGTGCATAATAAATTGAGGACGAAATCACTCTCGTCCCCATCTTCTATCTTTCTGCGGTCTTTTTCCCGTTCTTTTCTTTCTTTTCCGGCAATTTCCCTAACAAAGACTCTTCTAACGACGCCTCCAGCCTTGCCTTGTTCAACAAAAGCTCCTGATTTTCCCTCTCTAACCGCTTCATTTCCTTTTCATCACTTTCCGTTCTGATTTGGTTGGAAATTAAATCGTGTTTTAAATCATAGATTTCTTTATCCTTCGCTTCTATCTGCTGCTCTAATTTTTCCACCTGGGCTTTCGCCTTAAAATAGTCATCTGCAATGTTTAATTCCAACAGTGTTGCCTTCATATCCGCCGGAAGCCGTCGGTAGCCTTCTGTGTTATCAAACTCACCGAGTTTATTGTTGATATAGGTGGCGACTTTCTGTAAATATTCCTCCCCCTCATATCCACTTAACGTATAAACTTTTCCGCCGATAAGCACTTCTGCACTTGTCTTTTCTGACATACCAATCATCCTCCTGCGTTTCGCACCAAGACGTGCTCAACTATTCTTCATTATATCTGTATTTCGTTAGAAAATCAACTGTTTTGGCGGGTTAATCCAAAATGCTGGTAGGCAAAATCCGTTGCCACCCTTCCCTTGGGCGTCCGGTTGATGAAACCGTTTTTGACAAGATAGGGCTCATACACGTCCTCGATGGTCCCGGCGTCCTCCCCGATAGCCGCCGCTAAGGTATCAAGCCCCACCGGGCCGCCGGAAAATTTATCAATGATGAGCATTAAAATATTCCTGTCATTCTGGTCTAAGCCCATCTTGTCTACCTCTAACAAATCTAAGGCAAAGGAGGCTACCTCTTTTGTGATTTTTCCGTCATATTTCACCTCGGCAAAATCCCTCACCCGTTTTAACAGGCGGTTGGCAAGACGGGGGGTTCCCCTGGAACGCCTGGCTAACTCGAAGGCTCCCTCTTCCTCTATTTCCACGTTTAATGTCTTTGCGGAATGAATAATGATGGTCTTTAATTCCTCCACCGTGTAAAATTCCAGATGGTGCACCACGCCGAAACGGTCACGGAGTGGGGCTGACAAAAGCCCTGCACGGGTGGTTGCCCCCACCAGGGTAAATTTCGGCAAATCCAGACGGATAGAGCGGGCGGTCGCTCCCTTTCCAATCATAATATCTATCACATAGTCCTCCATCGCCGGATAAAGCACCTCTTCCACCTGACGGTTGAGGCGGTGGATTTCGTCCACAAAAAGGACGTCCCCCTCCTGCAGATTACTTAAAATTGCCGCCATCTCCCCCGGTTTTCCGATAGCAGGGCCGGAAGTAATCTTCATGTGGGTTCCCATCTCATTGGCAATAATCCCTGCCAAAGTGGTCTTTCCAAGCCCCGGAGGCCCGTAGAACAACACATGATCTAAGGCTTCGCCCCTCTGCTTTGCTGCTTCGATATAGATTTTTAAATTTTGCTTTGCTTTCTGCTGACCGATATAATCGTCTAAGGTCTGGGGACGGAGACTTTTCTCAATTTTTAAATCTTCCTCCTGCACCTCTGTGGATATGACCCGTTTTTCCATCTGTTACCTCGCCTGTCTGTCCTCTGATTTTTATTTTTTAGATAAAAGCCATATTTTTCAGCGCTGTCTTTAGGATATCTTCCACATCCGTTTCCTCCGTAATCTCAATGCCGTTTAGCGCCTTAAGCGCCTCGGAAGAAGAATATCCCAATGCCACCAGTGCCTGCACCGCCTCATTTTTTGCACCCTTCGCCTTTTCCCTCGCCGGCTCCTCCGCCTGCTGATACGTCTGTTCAAAAGCGTCCTCTAAGTGCAGTTTGTCTTTCAATTCCAAAATCAGCCGCTGTGCCGTTTTTACACCTACTCCCGGTGCTTTTGCGATGGCCTTGGCATCGTCTCCCAAAACGGCAAACCGCAAATCATCGGTGGTCATCACTGAGAGAATTGCCAATGCACCTTTCGGCCCGATGCCGCTGACTCCCAACAATAGCTTAAATACCCGCAGCTCGTCTTTTCCCAAAAAGCCAAACAGCTGCATGGCATCCTCCCGGATATTCAAATATGTATAAACCTTGATTTCTTTCCCTAAGGAAGGAAGATGGCTGAAGGTCTGCCCGGTGGTGAATATATGATATCCCACGCCGTTTGCCTCCACCACCACCGCATCTTCCTCAATTTCTGCTAAAATTCCCCTGATATATGAATACATGTGTCTCTCCTGCTATCCTTATTGTTATTCCCGACAGCCAGTTATTCTTCCCCTGTTGCCGGAATTTCTCTCCCGCAAGGGCTGCTTCAAACTGCCTTGTACACTAATGTCCAACATGACGTCCGGAACTTCTTAGGGAGATGCCCTCTGGCATGAGTTCTAGAAGTTCTCTTCATGCTTCACTCGGACAATGATTTCCCGTGCCGCAATACCAATCAGAAATCCCGTCACAAATCCGGCAATCAGCAGCACCGGAAGATAATAGAAAATATTGTAGTTTTCCACCACAAGGGCTGCCACCGCTATCTGTCCCACATTGTGGAAAATCCCTCCGCTGACGCTGATAGGCAGCACTCCTAATTTTCCAATCTTTTTTAACAGAACCATCACCAGAAAACTTAAAATTCCTCCTGCCAGGCTGTAGAGAATGCTAAACATGTTTCCGAAGAGAAAACCCACCAACACAATCCGCAGGACGGAGACAGCAAACGCCTCTTTTTCTCCCACACAGTAGAGCAGCAGCACAACCACCACATTGGTTAAGCCCAGCTTTACTCCCGGTATGCCAAAGTAAAAGGGAATCAAAGACTCCACATAACTACAGATTAATGCCAACGCCAAAAACACACCCAAATATGCTACTTTATTTCGCAACTGAATCCAACTCGCTTTCTTCGCTTCCTGCCACTTCCACCACCACTTTGTTGGGCAGGCAGACAATCGTCTCCTTCGTCTTAGAAATCGCTCTCTGGTGCACGCAGAGCCTGTCCGGACAATCCGCCTCCGTGATATCCGCCGTACCGTCCTTTATCACCAGAACATTGGTGATAACGCCGTCTTTTTGAATCCGGATTTCCTGATTTTCATTCAGGGAATACGTTCCATACAAATCGCCGTCCACCGTAACCTTTACCTGTGCCCCATGATTTCCCCGGGTCAGATAAAATACGGCTGCCGCAGCAGCAAGCACCAGAAAAACGACGCACAGAAAAATCCTGTCGTTCTTTTTCATACCAGTTCTCCCAGATAATAAAAGCCCTTGCACTCTTTTAGAGCAACATCCACAATTTTTCCAATCAAATCCGTACTGCCCGGCAGGTGCACAGTGGAATTATTAGAAAGCCGTCCCGTCACAAGGCGCTCATCCTGCCCGTTCTGCTCCTCCACCAGTACCGGAAGGATCTGCCCGGTCAATGCTCCCGCCTTCTCTGCGGAAATTTGCTGCACTTCTTTTAGCAGGCAGTCAAAACGCTCCTTCACCACATCCTCCGGCACCTGTTCCTCCATGGCTGCCGCAGGAGTTCCCGTCCGTTTCGAATAAATAAAGGTAAAGGCGCTGTCATAGCGGACTTTCCGCACCACGTCCATGGTTTCCTCGAAATCTTCCTCCGTCTCCCCCGGAAATCCCACGATAATATCCGTCGTCAGGGCAATATCCGGCACCGCAGCCCTGATTTTCTCCACCAGCTCTAAATAGTGCTCCTTGTCATATCTGCGGTTCATCACCTTTAAAATCCGGCTGCTGCCCGACTGCAGGGGTAAATGAAGATGTTTGCAGATTTTTTTGGAATGTTTCATCACTTCAATCAATTCATCGGACAAATCCTTCGGATGGGAGGTCATAAAACGAATCCGTTCTAACCCCTCTATCTTTTCAACCTCCTGTAACAACTCGGCAAAGCTCATGGGCGTATCTAAATTTTTTCCGTAGGAATTGACATTCTGCCCCAACAGCATGACTTCCACCACGCCGTCCGCCACCAGACGCTCAATTTCACGGATGATTTCCTTCGGCTCTCTACTGCGCTCCCTGCCCCTCACGTAGGGTACAATACAATAGCTGCAGAAATTATTGCAGCCAAACATGATATTGACGCCGGATTTGAAGGAATACTTCCGCTCCACCGGCAGATCCTCCACGATTTTATCCGTATCTTTCCAGATATCAATGGTCATGCGGTCGGCTTTTTTGCCAAGCTTTGGTCCAAAGCTGTTTTCTATGGCAGTCACAATCAGTTCCGCAAATTTATAAATATTGTGGGTTCCGAAAATCAGATTCACAAAGCGATAGCTCTGCCTGATTTTTTCCACCACCGTTGGCTCCTGCATCATACAACCGCACATGCCTATCATCATAAAGGGGTTTTTCTTCTGAAATCCATTCAGATACCCCAGTCTGCCGTAAACCTTGTTGTTGGCGTTCTCCCGGACGGTACAGGTATTGTAAATGACAAAATCCGCTTTCTCGGAATCCTCCTCCACATACCCCACCTTTTCCAGAATCCCCACCAGCTTCTCGGAATCTCTGGCATTCATCTGGCAGCCAAAGGTGGAAACATGGAAGGTCAGCGGGCTTCCCTTCGCCTTTGAAAGCTGCCCCACGTACTCCTTTGCAATATCCATAAAATAATACTGCCGCTCCGGTTCCGCCTCCGGTACCTGTTTCTTGTCTATGATATTCAAAACGAATTTCTCTTCCATACCTGTCCTTTCACTTTTCTTCCTTCTCTACCGTAAAGGTGTAAGAAAAAGATGCCCCTTTTCCGCCGACTGCTTTCATTACATTCGTCCCCTTTTGCAGTTGAAGTTCCACCGTGCCGCTTTCTGCCGCTGCTTCTGAATCCTGTTCCTCTAATTCCACCAGAGTGGTAACTGTGCCATCGGGAGCAACCAGTATCAGCTTTGCTTTTCCTTTGGTAACGGAAAAATCATATTCCATCTCGGCAGCGGTATCTTCCTTTGCCTCAAATTTCCTTGCCGTCACCACGCCCTCCATTTTTCCAAAAGAGCCTTCTGCACCATTGTCTAGCTGGTTTCTGACCCCGGATACGATATTGTAGCTGTCATAATCTGCTGCAAGTTTCTCTTCGTCATTATACACTCCCGCAGGATTTCCGCAACCGGATAATACTGCCATACAGAGTACTGCAATCAAAATATGATAAATTTTCTTTTCTTTTTTCATGATACCTTTTCCTAATTCTATGCTTTTACTGTCTATCCTCATAAACTATCTTTTCCGCATACCGTCTTGCAAAAGAACCGGATGCTCTCTATGGGCGCACCTGTCCGTTTCCGTAAATAATGTACTTCGTACTGGTGAGGGCTTCTAAACCCATAGGACCTCTCGCATGAAGCTTCTGGGTGCTGATACCGATTTCCGCCCCAAATCCAAACTCAAAGCCGTCAGAAAATCTGGTGGAGGCATTGACATAGACACAGGCTGCATCCACTTCATTCAAAAATTTCTCCGCATTGGAATAATTCTCCGTCACAATCGCCTCGGAATGTCCGGTATTGTAGCGGTTGATGTGGGCAATGGCTTCCTCCACAGAAGAAACCGTCTTAACAGAAATCATATAATCTAAATACTCTTTTCCCCAGTCCTCTTCCCCTGCGGGCTTTATCAGTTCTTTTTTCACTCCCCCGTCTTTTTCCACTGCTCCGTAGGTTTTTGCATCCATGTGCATTTCCACGGATTTCGTCTGGAGCGCCTCCGCTAACTTCGGCATAAAAGCGTCCACAATCTTCTCGTGAATCACCAGGGATTCACAGGCGTTACAGACACCGATACGCTGGGTTTTGGCATTCATAATGATATTCACTGCCATGTCAAAATCCGCACTCTCGTCCACAAAAATATGGCAGTTTCCGGTTCCCGTCTCAATGACCGGGATCGTCGCCTGATTTACCACTGCCTTTATCAGTCCTGCCCCACCTCTCGGGATAAGCACGTCCACATAATCATTCATTTTCATAAAAGCCGCCGCCGTCTCTCTGGAAGTATCTTCAATGAGGGAAACCGCCTCTTTTCTGATGTTTTTACTCTCCAGCGCTTTCTGAATCACAGCCACAATGGCAATGTTGGAATGGACAGCGTCACTGCCTCCCTTTAAAATCACCACATTTCCCGTTTTAAAACAGAGCCCGAAGGCATCCACCGTCACGTTGGGCCTTGCCTCGTAAATCATACCCACCACACCGATAGGCACGCGTTTTTTCCCAATACGCAGTCCGTTAGGGCGCTGTTTCATGGAAAGCACTTCCCCGATGGGATCCTCTAGGGAAACCACCTGTCTGAGCCCCTCTGCAATCTGGGCAATCCTGCCTTCGTTTAGCATCAGGCGGTCTAACAGTCCCTCCGGCATATGGTTTTTCTTTCCGTTCTCCAAATCCTTCTCATTTGCCGCAATGATTCCCCCCGCATTTGCCACCAACGCCTCCGCCACTGCAAGCAATGCCTCATTTTTCTCATTTGTACCAAGTTTTCCGATTTCCGCTGTAGCTTCCTTCGCTCTTTTACAGATTTCTGCTAATTCCATGCCGCTCACCCTGTCCTTTCTACTCTGTCCTGCTGGTTTCTCCGTTACTGCCATTCTTTTTATAAATCATTTTATATCAAAACATTTGTTCTGTAAATGATTTTTCCGTGTAAATCCGATTCATTTTTACATCCGTTGGTAAAGTTTCTAGTTCTGCCTCCAACTGGTTTTCATACGCCAGGGCAATCCGGAGTATCTGTGGAAATCTGGCAAAATACCTGTCATAGTACCCTTTTCCGTAACCATAGCGGTTTCCTGTTCCGTCAAATACTACGCCGGGAACTAAAATGACCTCCCGGAGATATTCCCCGCCGTGCGGGTTGGATAACAGTTTCTGTTGTTTTCTGTCCGGCTCCACCTTTGGACATTCCCGCTTCGGCTCCATCACATGGAACGCCCCCTCCTCCACCTGTTCTAACGAAATGATTTCAAAAAAATCCATGGCAGACTCCCTGCCCGTCCTCGGCAGCGCCACCCGCTTTCCGTCCGCCAACGCCTGTTTTAAAAAGGGAAGGCAGTCCACTTCTTTTCCCAGAGGATAATATCCAAACACAAGCTGCACGTCCCTATACCATTCACTCTCCAGCAATTTCCTGCAAATCAGGGAACTTTTTTCCGCAGTTTCGGCAGCGCTCATCCGGTTCCGGATTTCTTTATGAAGTTTTCTTAGTTCCTGCTTTTCCATATTTCTCTCCCAGATTTTCCACGGTTCCATCGGGATTTACCATATCAATATTGTTTAACTGCGCCGTCAGGCTTCCCCGCACATCTGCCACAAACTGTTTCCGCAGGAGATCCTGTTCTTTTTTCTCCGCCTCCGTCAGCCCTTCCGCCTTGGATTTGCGGTACAGCTCGTTAATTCTGTCAATCTGTTCCTGTTTCATGCTATGTAACACACCTTTCTATCCGAAAATTACAATGACTTTCTCTGCCTTTCGACTTTCTAAGCCACTGCTCCGGCATTTTTATCCGATTGTCTCCAGAATAAAGTCCTCTATATGAAACGTCTCCTTCTTTTCCGCCTTAAAAATCGTCCCCACAAAGCTGTCGTCAAAAATATGGTGCAGAATACAGACATCTTTTCCGTTGGCGATAATCATATCCACACCGGACAAGGTGGCAATCTTTGCGGCGATCAGCTTGGTTGCCATGCCTCCGGTTCCCACGTCACTTCCGGTGGAGCCCTTTGCCATGCCGTAAATTTCCGTATCCATCTTTTCCACCACCTCAATCAACTCCGCCGCGGGATTCTGCCTTGGGTCATCCGTAAACAACCCGTCAATATCCGAAAGCAGAATCAACAAATCTGCCCCTACCAGAGAGGCAACGATTGCCGATAAGGTATCATTGTCACCAAACTGCATTTCATAGGTAGATACGGTATCATTTTCATTGACAATGGGGATTGCACCCAGCCGGAACAATTCTTCAAAGGTATTTTTCGCATTTTCCCGTGACACCGGATTTACCATGGTATTTTTCGTCATCAATACCTGTCCCGCCACCTGGTTGTACTCTGCAAAAAGCTTCTGGTAAATCATCATCAGCCTTGCCTGCCCCACAGCCGCACACGCCTGCTTTGTGGAAATATCCTTCGGACGCTCCGTAAGCCCTAAGGACTGCCTTCCCACGGCAATAGCGCCGGAGCTCACCAGACACACGTCCATGCCCCTGTTTCTGAGGTTGCACAGCTCCCTCACTAAATGCTCCAGCTTTGTAAAATTCAGACTTCCGGTTTCTTCATAATTTAAAGATGAAGAACCGATTTTTACCACAACTCTCTTCTTTTTATTAAATTGAAATTCTTTCTGCTCCATTTCCTAAGCCCCTCTTTATCTATGGCAGTTGTTATTGTTTGGCACTGCCTGTTCTTTTCTTTCAACTTCCTGTGGAAAGCCCTCGAAAACTGCATATGCTTATCTTTCCTGTACGTTTTTCCGCAAATAGCCATATACACTGTACTACTCTACCATATCTTACGGGAAATGGCAAAAATATTTTCCGAAAATCTGCTGCAAACTCCTTGTAAAGAAGCTGTGATGTGTGCTAAAGTTTTTTGGTAAGATTGATTCAGGAAGCAAACCAAACCTGCACCTTTGCAAACCAACGGCATTACTGCGGAGGAAATAAAATGTCAAAAAAAATGTTATCTTTTTTATCCATATTACTGCTAAGTCTCGGTCTTTTCTGCGGCTGCGGTGCTAATGACCCCATTTCCCGGTCCGGTTTTTATTTTGATACCATCATCACTGTCACCCTTTACGACGCTTCTAAGGAAAATGTCTTAGAAGGCTGTTTTGACCTTGCCGGGCAGTACGAAAACTACTTTTCCAACACCCTGCCGGACAGCGATATTTCCAAAATCAATGCGGCGGGGGGAACTCCCGTCACCGTTCATGATGAGACCATTGAACTGTTGGAAAAAGGGATTTCTTATGGGAAATTAAGTGACGGTGCCTTCGACATTACCATCGGAAAGCTCTCGGATTTATGGGATATTTCCTTAAAAGCTCTGTTAGAGGAAACAGATACCTCCATGGTGCCCTCGGAAGCGGAAATTGCAGAAACCCTTTCCACCATAGATTACACCTGTATCAAAATCGACGGAAATGAAGTGACTTTGACCAATCCCGATGCCAAAATTGATTTAGGCGGCATTGCCAAGGGATATATTGCGGACAGGATAAAAGAATATTTATTAGAACAGGGCGTAGAAAGCGCTTTGATTAATCTGGGGGGGAATGTCTTAACCGTTGGGGAAAAGACGGACGGCTCCCCTTTTACCATCGGCATTCAGTATCCCTTTCGGGAGGACGGTTCCTCCATCGCCTCAGTACAGGTGGCAGACAAAACCGTGGTGTCCTCCGGGATTTACGAACGGTATTTTGAAGTGGAGAATACCCTCTACCACCATATTTTAGACCCCCACACCGGATACCCCTACAGCAACAATCTGTTGGGTGTTACCATTGTCACAAAAAACTCCGTGGACGGGGACGCCCTCTCCACTATCTGCTTTGCCCTGGGGCTAGAAGAGGGCATAACTTTTATTGAAAACACGGAAGGAACGGAAGCCCTGTTTATCACCGATGATTATGAAATTCATACTACTTCCGGCATGGGGACAGAGGTGCCTTTTAAGAAATTTTAAATCATCATTCCCAGGCATTTAATTTCTGCGCCAACATATAATACCAGTCCGTACTCTCCAGATCCTGCCCCGGAAGCTTCAGCCGGGGTTCTTCTTTTAACAGCCTGTATCCCAGCTCTTCCAGCTGCTGCTCCAAAAATTTTCTCGGCAGCGGATAGCTGTAGATGCTGCTGACCTCCTTTTTATAAAGCCTCCCATCCCGCTCAAAGGTATAAAGCAGATGAAAGGTCAGCGTCCCGTCTAAGTTATAGTCCCAGACCTGGGTCAGGTTAATGCGTTCCCCCGTTTTTCCTTTCATAGGCTGGTAAAAATAGAAGCGCTGGTGTTCCCTTAAAATCTTATCCCAATTGCGGTTATCCAGATAAAGATACCCGCCGGGTCTCACCAGCTTATCCATCTCCCTCAGGGTCTGCGCCACTTCTTCATTGGTGACATGAGGAAGAGAATTTCCGGTAGACATGACACAATCAAAGATTTCTCCCGCCTCAAATCCGCTGCTGAGTTTTCTGAAATCACATTGTCTTACCGTCACGTCAAGCCCCCGCTCCACGGCATTTTCCCGACAATTCGCAAGCATAGCAGCGCTGATATCCGTTCCCGTCACCTGATACCCCATCTTCGCTAAAGCGAGCGTCATCTGTCCCGTTCCGATGCTACAGTCTAACACCCTCTTCACATCACAGACACCCGCCAATACCTTTTTCCAGTATTCCTCCACCCGGTTGTCCTGTTCCGTATCATAAGTCACATCGTAAAGTCCCGCATTGTCATATAACGTTTCCATCTTTTCCCTCCTTGGCAGCAATAGCCGGCATATCTTTTCAAAGGAATAGATGTAAGCTCCCTCCACGGCAGCTTCCGCGGTCTTTCTGGTTTCCTCTTCCCGCAGAAGATAGTCCATGCTCACGGAAAAGTAATTTCCCAACAGCAGCAGTTTTTCTATGTCCGGCAGAGAAGTCCCTAACTCCCAGCGGGACACAGCCTGACGGCTCACCCCGCAAAGTTCCGCTAAATCCTCCTGGGACAGTCCCTTTTCTTTTCGGAGCTGCACCAATTTTTCAGAAAATGTCATAAGAAAATTTCCTTTCTGCTATTCCTTCTGCTACTCATTTTAACAAACCGGAATACCGAAAACCACCACGCTAAAGTTGCACCTGCGCAACCTTAGGTTGCCCCGGGACTCTCCCCGCTCTCACATCTTCTCCACCATATTATGAATCCAAACCCCTTTTTTCAGCAGCACAAATCCCACCACTGCCTTCACAACCTCCACACTCTGGCATGCAAAATAAATCGCAATCAAATCCAACCCGGTAAAGCGGCTCAGCACAAACGCCACCGGAATGTTTACCACCCAGACATAACAGCTGTCAAACAAAAAGGTAATGCCCGTCTTCCCCCCGGTCCGCAGGGTAAAATAGGATGCATGGTAAAAGGCATACAGGGGCATAAACATCGATGCTATTCGGATCAGATTTGCCGCCAGACGGCGCACTTCCTCCGAGGTATTGTAAATCTTCGGAAACGCCGGAGCCACCAAAAACAGTACGGCTCCTACCACAAAACAGCTCATCACGGAAAAGAATATCATCTTCCGGTCTGTGTCCGCCGCCTTTTCCAGCTCTCCGGCGCCTAGCTGCTGCCCCACCACGATGGAAATGGCGCTGCCTAACGCAATAAACACCACATTGAAAAGGTTTGAAACCGTTGTGGAAATATTTAATGCCGCCACTGCATTTAAGCCCCGCAGGGAATAACATTGCACTAACACAGCCTGTCCCGCCGACCATAAGGTTTCATTTGCCAGAAGCGGCATTCCCTTCCGGATAATCTGCCCCACCAGATTGCCCGGAATTTTAAAATGACGGTAAACACCCTGAATAAAAATGTTCCGCTCCCTGTTCATATGGGTCCACACAATGACAATTCCCATCTCGCAGAAACGGGAAAGCACGGTTGCCACTGCCGCTCCCACAATCCCCCAGTTTGGGAAACCAAAATTACCAAAAATCAGCAGGTAATTAAAGCACAGATTCACCAACACCGCAATAATGCCTGCTATCATGGGGAGAATCGTCTCCCCTGTCTCACGCAGAGTACTGGCGTATATCTGGGTAAAGGTATAGGGAAGAAGCCCGATTAGCATGACGTAGAGATAATTCATTCCTGCGTCATGGGTCATGGCTACATCGCCGCTCCCGGTGTCATGTAAAAACAGCATCATAAGTTCACTGCCGCCTGCAATAAATATGGCAATCCAAATCCCTGTGATTAAGACACAGCATACCAGTTTAAAGCGGAAGGTATTGCGGACTCCCTCATGATTGCCCTGTCCGAAAAACTGGGCGCTGAAAATAGACGCACCGGATACTGCGCCGAAAATGCAGATATTAAAAACGTTGATGAGCTGATTGACAATGGCTACACCGGACATCTGCTCAGTGCCAAGCTGCCCCACCATAATGTTGTCTAACAGGCTCACGAAATTGGTAATGCCGTTTTGGATCAGGATTGGGAAAGCAATGAGCAGGATCATCTTGTAAAAGGCTTTGTCTCCGATGAAGCGTTGTTTGAAATTGGACATTGTTTCCTCCTCCGTATCTTAAATCACATAACTCATTTCATGCCACTGTTCGCCTCCCCAGGTAGAATTTGCCAGACCTTCATCGTGAAAGCCCATGTTTTGATACATCTCTACCTTAGCTTCCAGGCACGTCAGCAAAATAAGGTGTCTGCCGTTTTCACGTTCCCGGCAAAGATAATGATTTACCAGTTCCCGTGCTAATCCCTGATTCCGGTACTGTGGAAGTACGTCTAAACCTAAGAGCATAATGGTTTTTCCCTTCGGATTATGCAAGTTTTCCTCTGTAAAAAATTCGTCCCGGAAAGAGGTCTCGTCTGTGGCAATCCCGTTTAAAAATCCGGCTATCTTTCCTGTCTGCTTATCCACTGCCACTAAAAACAGCTCCGGCGTTTTTGCGATACGCCTTTTCATGGATTCTTCCGTGCATGCCTCATTGGGAGGAAAGCAGATGGCTTCCACCTCCGCTGCCTGCTCCGCCTCTTCGGGGAGGATATTGCGAAATTCGAATTTTTCATATAATTTCTGTAATGTCTTATTTTCCATCATAATCTCCTATCTGCTACAATATATCTATGGTTTATATTCTTTACCGCCGGTAAGAAATCATCCGTCTCATTGCAGCATTTCTTTGTTTTTAATCAAAAGCATATTTTCTGTCACACTGCATTCTAAATGCAAAACCTGTACGCCCGCTGTCATGGCTTCTTGCAGGGCAAGTCCAAATTCCGGATGAGTATTTACATTGGGACGGACTTCGTGGATATTTTCCATCTGAATCACAAATGCAGCATAGCAATGATACCCCTGTCCCGCCGCTTTTGTCAATTCACGCAGATGTTTGATTCCCCGTTCTGTAGGGGCATCTGGAAAATAGCCAATGCCGTCAATTGCAAGGGTGCAGCCTTTTACCTCCATCAGATATTTTTCTTCGCCCTTTTCCATATAAAAATCGATTCGGGAAGCGCCATAAGTATATTCGGGTTTGATTTTGGTGAAATGCTGTTTTTCTAACCATTCCTTCACTACCTTGTTGGGGGCCTGGCTGTCAATATTGACCCAGCCTAAGCCTTCTTTATAGGCGGAAATCAAATCATATTTCGTTTTCCGGTTGGGGTTATCGGAAATTTCCAATACCACCTCTGCCCCCGGCAATAAAAGTTCCCTGCAGCGCCCGGTGTTTTTGACGTGGACGGTTTCCGTTTTTCCCTCTATCTCCACCTGTGCAATAAAGCGGTTGGAACGGTTTAAAAACTTCCCATGAATGGTATTTTGATACTGCATGATTTCCTCCCAAAATATCATTTACTGTGTCATAAAAATCTTCCGTAAAATATTTCAAGGACTATGTTTCCATAGTCCTTGAATGTAAGGTCACCGTAATATAACCGATACTTTACAAAATAATCTTTTTCGGACACTTCTGTGCACAGATACCGCAGCCCACGCATTTCTCCTGGTCAATGTAAGCCACATTGTCAATGACATGAATAGCATCCTTCGGACAGTTCTTCTCACAAAGGTGACAGCCGATACAGCCTACGGAGCAGGCTTTCATCACGTCTTTTCCCTTATCCTTAGAACTGCACTGTACCATGTGTTTTGCCTCATAAGGTACAAGCTCAATCAAGTGCTTCGGACATGCCGCTACACATTTACCGCAAGCTTTACATGCCTCTTTATCCACGAAAGCGATACCGTCCACGATATGGATTGCATCGAAAGGACATGCCTTCACGCAGGAGCCGTATCCCAGGCAGCCGTAATTACAGGATTTTGGTCCGCCGTTTGGCACGAATGCCATGGCTGCACAGTCTTCATTTCCTGTGTACTCGTAATCGGTGTTTGCTTTCTCACAGGTTCCCGCACATTTAACGAAAGCGACTTTCTTTACGCCTTCCTCTGCGGAAACACCCATAATCTCACCGATTTTTGCTGCTACCGGAGCGCCGCCCACCGGACACTGGTTCACCGGGGCTTCTCCCTTTACGATAGCGGCTGCTAAGCCGGAACAGCCTGCATATCCACAGCCGCCGCAGTTATTTCCCGGCAATTCTCCAAGAATCGCCGTTTCTCTCTCGTCTACTTCTACCTTGAACTTTTCTCCGGAAATGCCGAGGAAAAATCCAATCAAGATACCTACGCCGCCCACAACAAGGGCTGCAACTAAAATTGCTATAACGTTCATACTTAACCTCCAATTGAATTTCGACTAAAAGTTTGCTTCATGCAAACTTTCGCATGAATGAATTTATTCATTCATGCTGCCTCCTAAATCATTCCTGAGAATCCCATAAATGCAATAGACATAAGCGCCGCCGTGATCAGCACGATTGCCGTACCCTGAAATGGCTTTGGAATATCATTGTATTCAATTTTTTCACGTAAACCTGCCATAAGAACAATCGCAATCAGGAAACCAACTGCCGTTGCGAAACCGTTTACCACGCTCTGTAAAATACCGTATTCTTTGGTTACGTTTGTTAATGCAACACCAAGCACGGCACAGTTTGTGGTAATCAGCGGAAGGTATACACCTAAGCTCTGGTAAAGTGACGGCATGGATTTCTTTAAGAACATCTCTACGAACTGAACCAGCGCTGCAATGACCAGAATAAATACGATGGTCTGCAGGTAAGTAAGGTTAATTCCCCTGTTCATCAATGCTTCATTTGCAAGTATAAATTTGTAAATCAGTGCCGTTACAAAGGAAGAAATCGTGATAACGAAAACTACGGCTCCTCCCATTCCGGCTGCTGTCTCTGTTTTCTTGGATACACCTAAGAACGGACAGATACCGAGGAACTGACTTAATACAACGTTATTTACAATGGCAGAGCCGATTGCAATCAAAAGTAATTCTTTCATCTGTACCTATCCCCCTATTCTGTTTTTGTTTCTGTCTGGGTTTTTCCGCCGCAGATTGCCGCATGTCCGCAGCCTGCGCAGTCACCGGTCAGACAGCCGGACGGTTTTGCAAGAGGCTTGCCCTTTGCTTCCATCTTAGCCCGCACGATATTCATGACAGCTACCAGGCAAGCTAATACGAGGAATGCCCCCGGAGCCATAACGAAAATGGTGATTGGCGTAAACCAGCTTAAGGATAACACCTGGAAACCGAAAATCTGTCCCGCACCCAAGAGTTCACGAAGCAAACCGATGCAGGTGAGGCCAAAGGTAAATCCGAGCCCCATACCGATACCGTCAAACACGGACGGAACAATCGGATTTTTAGAAGCATAGCTCTCTGCGCGGCCTAAAATGATACAGTTTACAACGATAAGAGGGATATACACACCTAAAGAGTCAGAAAGGCTCGGCGTATATGCCTGCATGATAAACTGAACCATGGTAACTAAGGATGCAACGATAACGATAAATGCCGGCATACGCACACCGTCGGGAATCACCTTACGGAATGCAGAAATCAGCATATTTGACAGCACCAGTACCACCGTGGTGGAAAGTCCCATTCCAAGTCCGTTCATAGCGGAAGAAGTAACCGCCAGAGTCGGACACATACCTAACATCAGAACGAAAGTAGGATTTTCTTTGATAATACCGTTATATAAACGTTCTACATTTTTATTCATTAATTTGTACCTCCTGCTAATACATTACGGAAATATACCAGACAGGCATTTACACCGTTTGCCATTGCTCTTGAGGTAATGGTGGAACCGGAAATAGATTCAATCTCATTGTCAGCGGCAGGAGCAGATTTCACAACAGTGAAAGTCTCTACATTTTTGCCCTCGAACTGACTATAAAATGCCTCTTCTGTAGCTTTCATACCAAGTCCCGGTGTCTCTGCGATGGAAGTAATGGAATATCCGTTGACGGTTCCGTCATTCTGAATCCCTACGGAAAATGTAATGGTGGACTGGCTGGCATCCTTTGCGGTTACGGTCAGCACATATCCGATGGCGTTACCGGAAGCATCCTTTGCCACCTGAACATCCTCAATCTCATCTGCAAAGCCGTTTTCCGTTACAACCGCCTGCGCTGCCTCCGCATCAAAATCTGCATAGGCTTCAAAGCTTGCCGCATCTGCAAATACCTGCTGATAAGCAGCCTGTGTTTTTTCATAATTGACCTTGTCAATCGGCTCTTTGGTAATGCCGTAAACAACACCTAACAAAAGTCCAAGGACAACCGTGAAAGCAAATAAAACCAAAGCGTCATGTACAATCTTGTTATTCATATTATTTGCCCTCCCCCTTAGCTTTTTTCTCTTTTACCACGCCAAAAGCTGTCGGTACGGTATATTTCTCAATAATAGGAACTAAAAGGTTGCTTAAGATGATGGCAAAGGAAACACCCTCTGCATTTGCCCCGAAGCAACGGAACAGTCCTGTCAAAATACCGCAGCAGATACCGAAAACAATCTGTCCTCTCGGTGTAATCGGCGAGGTCACATAATCGGTCGCCATAAAGAAAGCACCTAACATTAATCCGCCGCCGCAAAGCTGAGCAGTAATGTAGTTTCCGTCAAATCCGTGGCCGCTGAATAAAAGCATGAAGATGGCAAAGCTTACAATATAGGAAGCCGGGATTCTTAAATCAATCACACCCATCAAAATCAGGAAAATCGCTCCGATTAAAATGGCAATGGCAGAAGTCTCTCCGATGGTACCTCCGGTACGTCCGATTAACATATCCATGGTGTTGACAGCACCGCCGCCTCTTAAAACAGCCAGTGGTGTTGCGCTGGTATAGCCATCGGTCAGGTACTGTGACATATTGTCGGTAAACTTCGTCATATCAGCGGCAAAGGCAATCAGCAGGAAACATCTTGCGCCCAATGCCGGGTTCATGAAGTTCTGTCCCAAACCGCCAAACAGACATTTCACAATGATAATCGCAAACACGCCGCCGAGAACTGCCTCCCACCAGGGTAAGGTAGGCGGTAAATTCAGCGCCAGCAGTAAGCCGGTTACCATTGCACTCATATCGGTAAGGGTCTGTTTTTTATGTACGATTTTGTTGTACACCCACTCGGACGCCACACAGCTGGCGATGGTTACTAAAATTAAAATCAGTGCTCTGTATCCAAAATTATAAATACCGAATAAACTGGTGGGCAGTAATGCAAGTATTACATAAAGCATGATTCTGCCTGTGGTATCTTTGGAACGCACATGTGGTGATGATGAAACATGATATAAATCACTCACAGGAATCCACCTCTCTCTTCTGGTTTCTAAAACCTTTTTGTATACACAAACGGTTACTGTGAACTTTGTTCCGCACCGTTTGTAAAATATGTAACATTTTCACAGTACGTTTATTTCTTCGCCCGTTTTGCAGCCAGCACCTGTTTTTTCATGGTCTTAATAGACTGTGCCAACTGTCTCTTCGCCGGACATGCAAAGCTGCAGCTGCCGCACTCCACGCACTCTAAGCCGCTCCACTTCTCAAACTCTTCCGAAAGCCCCTTGTCGGAAAATTTCGCAAGCCGGGAAGGAATCAGCTGTTCCGGGCACGCCTCCACGCAGCGTCCGCAGTTGATACATGCGGTCGGCATGATGGCTGCCACTTCATCCTTTGTCAGACATAACAGGGAGGATGAGGTTTTTGTGGTAGGGATATCCAGGCTGAACATGGAAAAGCCCATCATCGGACCTCCGGAAATAATCTTCTCCGGCTGCTCTTTAAAACCGCCTGCCGCATCCACTAACTCGGCATAATTCGTTCCTATACTGTAAAGGAAGTTTCCTGGTTTTTCCACTGCGTCTCCTGTGATGGTGGAAACCCTGTGCATTACCGGTTTTCCAAGCTTTACTGCATTGTAAACGGAGATAATCGTCTCCACGTTGTCCACAATACAGCCTGCATCTGCCGGAAGCATCTTAGAATTAATGGCTCTTCCGGTCACTGCATAAATCAGCTGACGCTCGCCGCCCTGTGGGTACTTTGTCTGTAACGGACAAACCTCAAGACGCGGCTCGTCTTTCACCAGTTCCTGTAATTTTTCGATACAATCCGGTTTGTTGTTCTCAATACCGAAAATACCCTTTGCATTTCCGAAAAGCTTTAGAATAATCTTCATTCCTGCAATGAGTTCTTCCGGATTTTCTAACATTCTGCGGTAATCTGCAGTCAGATACGGCTCACACTCCGCGCAGTTTGCGATAATGTACTCAATTTTCTCCGGCTCCTTTGGAGATAACTTCACATGAGTCGGGAAACCTGCGCCGCCCATACCTACAACTCCGGCTTCTTTTACCTTATTGATAATCTCCTCATTCGTAAGTGCTGTCACATCTTCACAGGCGGTATATGCCACCTCTTCAAATGTTCCATCGTTTTCAATCACGATAGAATTTACCATATCTCCCACTGCCACACGGCGCGGTTCAATGGCCTTGACTGTACCTGAGACGGATGCGTAAATCGGGGATGACACAAAACCGCCCGCTTCTGCGATTTTCTGCCCCTTTAACACATGGTCGCCCACAGCTACTATTGGACTCGCCGGCGCTCCGATATGCTGGGATAACGGATAAACCAGATCGCCCTTGGGTAAAACTTCTACGATTGGCTGGTCTTTCGCTAATTCCTTTCCTTCATAAGGATGGACGCCGCCTTTAAATGTTTTTAAACCCATTTTTCGTGCCCCACTTTCTCTTTTTTGTATTGTATTCCATGTCAAAAGTCATAGAACACTTATCCTTTAAATTATACCATATTTATATTCAATTTGAACAATAATATTGTATTTTTTTCAAAACTGTTTGTTAAACTCTTCACAATTTCATACATCCGGCGAAATTTGTTGTATTTTTATTCTCAACTTCTTTTTCGTGTCTTTTTCCGTCGAACATGGTATAATGTGCGTAAGCAATGAGCAGTGCCAAAACTGCCAGAGACAAACAGACTGCTTGCAGGCTGGTTTGTCTGTGACAGTTTTGATAGGGCGAACGCAAAGTGTCCTTTAGGACACCTATCAGTGAAAGAGCCTGCGGCTCTTTCGCACCGCACTGCGGACTATACAAAAGGAGCCTTTACACCATGCAGCATTGGCAGGAAACCTTACCGTTTGATTTTTCCCATCCCATCATCAATGAAACCTTCACAGAGACTTCTCTGTTCTTTGATATCGAAACCACCGGTTTTTCCCCGGCACGTACCAGCCTCTATCTGATTGGGTGCGCCGCAAGACAGGGAGATAACCTTATCGTAGACCAGTTTTTTGCCGATTCCCCGGAGGAAGAACAGGAGGTGCTCACCGCCTTTTTTACCTATTTAGAGCATTTCCAGACAGTTATCACCTTCAATGGCATCGGCTTCGACATTCCTTATCTGAAATCCAAATGCAGCACCTACGGACTTTGCGAGCCCTTTTCTTCTCACGAATATTTAGATATCTACAAGGTAGTTTCCAAGCTGAAATTTCTGCTCCATCTGCCGAATTTAAAACAGAAAACCATCGAACAGTTTTTAGGTATCGGCAGGGAAGACACCTACAACGGCGGGGAATTAATCGAAGTCTACCAGTCTTATGTCAGAAGCCGCTCGCCCAAAGACCTGCACCTGTTAAAGCAGCATAATTACGAGGATGTTATTGATATGCCAAATCTGCTCCCTGTCCTCTCCTATGCAAAAATTTTCGAGGGGAATTTTTCGGTTGCCTCCCTTATGGCAAATCAATTTACTTCCTATGTGGGGACAGTGGAAAAGGAGCTTATTTTTACTTTGAAACATGACCTGGTTCTCCCCGCTGCCGTCTCCTGCCGTCATGAAGATTTTTATCTGACTGCCAGAGGTGGGGCAACAAGGCTTGTGGTGAGGCTTTTTACCGGGGAGTTGAAATATTTTTATTCCGATTACAAGAATTATTTTTATCTGCCGAAAGAAGATATGGCGGTGCCGAAAGCTTTGGGCTCCGGGGTGGAAAAGGGGGAACGGGTGAAGGCTACTGCTTCTACCTGCTATAGGCGAAAAACGGCTATTTTTCTGCCCCAGTATGCGCCGGTGATAAGGCCTGCTTTTCGGGCAATGTATAAGGATAAGAAGAGTTATTTTGAGTTGTCGGAGGAATTTGTTTCATCGAGGGAGATGCAGAAGGAGTATGTGGAGCATGTGTTGGGGTATTTGAAAGAACATAAGTAGGGGGAGAGCAGATTCTGCGGATTCGAGGGAAAAAAGAGGGGCTGGAATCTTTTCGGTATTCTTGAGCAAGTAATCTTCTACATCAAAGAATTGTCCTCCTGCGTCTGGTTTTACCTGTTCAGGAATAAAGTCTATAACATAACAGGTTTTTTCTAACAATTCACCAATCTTAGCCATTTGCTCCACTTTTTTTAACCCTCTCTAGTACTCATCTGTTGACTTTTGAATTTGCATAATGCACTCTGCCGTCTGCAAAATATGATTTCTGCAGTGCCGATTCTAAAAATACCGAAACGGCGTAGCCTTCAGGCTGCGCCGTTTCTACTAATTACCGTTTTACCGGATTATTTCATTTTTCTGACATGCTCACTGGTTTGCCAGGGTTTTCAATTCTTCCAGCATTTTTGGTAAGCCTTCTGCCATGTTTTCATCGCTGAACTGGCAGGTTCCTACTTTTTTGTGACCGCCGCCGTTGTATTTTAACATCAGGCTGCCTACGTCTACGGTGGAGGTTTTATTTAAAATGCTGTAGCCTACAGCGGCACTGCAGCCGGCTCCGCCCTTTCCGCTGACTATCCATGCGGAGATGTTCTGTTCGGGGTACATGCTGTAGATAAGGAAACGGTTGCCGGAGTAAATGGGGTCAACACCTCTTAAATCCGAGATGATGAGATTTCCTTCGGTGGTGGTATATTTTTTTACCATTTCCATGAATTTTTCTGTCTGTTCGTTGTACACTTCCACACGCTCTTTTACATCCGGTAAGGCTAAAATTTCTTCTGCGGTCATGGTGCGGCAGGCATCAATAAGTTTTTCCATCAGTTGATAGTTAGAAATCGTAAAACTGCGCCATCTTCCCAATCCTGTTCTCGGGTCCATCAAAAAGCCGATTAAAATCCATCCGGTGGGGTTCTGGATTTCGTCGATGGTGAGGTTTCCGGAATCCACTTTGTCTACGGCTTCCATCATTTCCTCAAAACCGGGGAATTTTTCTGCACCGCCGTAATATTCATAGATAATGCGGGCGCAGGAGGGGGTAATGCGGCTCTCTCCCTTGTATTTTCCTTCTAACCGGAGACGCTCATGTTCACTGGAATGATGGTCAAACCACAAGCCGCAGCCCTCCACGTAGGGCACATTTGCCAGACAGTCATCCTCTGTCACTTCCACCAGCCCGTCCTGCAAATCCTTAGGATGGGCGAATTTCCAATGTTCAATAATTCCTGCTTCTTTTAAAAGAACACCGCAGGCAAGTCCGTCAAAATCAGAACGTGTTACTAATCTCATATTCTTCTCCTTATCTGAATAAGTATTTAGAACTTCTTTTCACGTTTTATTCTTTTTCAAAGAAAAAGGATTTGCTTCTGCTGTATCCGATTTCTTTGTAATTCATAATCTGCTCCGTGCTTCCGATAAAAAGAACACCGTCCTTTACTAAGGATTTCCGGAACTTTCTATAAACTTCGTCTTTTGCTTCCTCTGTAAAATAAATCACCACATTTCTACAGACAATCATGTGGCATCCGGTGGGATATGTATCCTTTAACAAATCATGCTCCTTAAATTCCACCCGTTTTTTGATTTCATTGGAAATCTGATAGGAATTTCCCACCTTGGTAAAATATTTTTTCTTCAAATCATCCGGCACTGCGGCAATGCTCTTTTCATTATACAAGCCCATACGTGCCGTATCAATCACCTGTTTGTCAATATCTGTTGCGATAATCTTGATATTTTCAATGGGCACCTGTCTCGATAACGCCATCACCAAAGAATACGGCTCGTCTCCGGTGGAACATGCTGCACTCCAGATTTTTAAATTCTTGCCGAATTTCTGAATCAGTTTCGGGAAAACCTCCCCCTCTAAAATCTTCCACTGCTCCGGATTCCGATAAAACTCCGAGACATTAATAGTAAGAAAATTGATAAACTGTTCAAATTTTTCTTTATCCTTTTTAATCAACGCCACATACTCATCATATGTCTTAATATTATTCTTCGTAATCAGCGTATTGATTCTCCGGCGCATCTGTTTTTCCTTATAAGCGTTCAAATCAATTTTCGCAATCGTAAGAATATCCCTTTTAAATTTTTCATAATTATCTGTCTCTAACATAGTAATCCCTCTCCCACTGCATTTGTCTCTCTTTTTGGGCAAGCTTGCCTTGCACGCTGCGCCAAATGCTCTTCAGCCTTTGGCTGAATGTAGCCTTTGGCTGAATATTTTCCTCGGGCATTTGTGTGCAAAATAGGCTTACAACCAAACGTGCAAGCCTATTTTCCTATCCCTCATTCTAAGGGAACATCTTTCTATTTATTCTTCCTCGCTTGCTACAGCTTCAACATCTACATCTGCAACATCCACATCATCTTCCGGAGCAAGTAATGCTTTCATGGATAAGCTGATTTTCTTCTCGTCCTCGTTGAAGTCAACAATCTTTGCTTCAATTTCCTGACCTGCCTTCAATACGTCAGAGGGTTTTTCCACATGCTCTTTGGAAATCTGGGATACATGAAGCAACGCATCTACACCCGGTGCTAACTCAACGAATGCACCGAAGTCTGTCATTCTTGCAACTTTTCCTGTTACCACGTTGCCCACTGCATATTTCTCGGCAGCGCCGTTCCACGGATTCTCTGCCGGGAATTTCATACTGAGGGCAATCTTTGTCTCGTTGATATCCTTAATGAATACACGTACATTATCGCCAACGTTAAATACTTTTTTCGGGCTCTCCACTCTTCCCCAGGACATCTCGGAAATATGAAGCAGACCGTCTGCACCGCCTAAATCAATGAATGCGCCGAAGTCTGTCACATTCTTAACGGTACCTTCCATCACGTCGCCGACTTTGATTTTTGCAAACAGCTCTTTCTGCTGCTCTAATTTCTTCTCAACCAATAACTGTTTTCTGTCACCGATGATTCTTCTGCGTTTTGGATTGAACTCGCTGATAACAAACTCAATATCCTGATCTTTGTATTTGGTTAAATCCTTCTCGTAAGTATCCGATACCAGACTTGCCGGAATAAAGACTCTTGTCTCGTCCACGATAACGGACAAACCGCCGTCTAATACCTGTACAACCTTTGCGGTTAATACTTCTCTGTTTTCAAATGCTTCCTCTAATCTCTTGCTGCCTTTCTCTGCTGCAAGCCGTTTGTAGGTAAGGAGCACCTGTCCCTCACCGTCGTTGACTTTCAGAACCTTTGCTTCCATGGTATCGCCTACAGATACCATCGTTGTCAAGTCGGCGTTTGCTTCGTTTGTATACTCATTGCGAGTAATGATTCCGTCTGACTTGTAACCGATATTCAGAACGATCTCGTCAGGTTTCACATCGATAACGGTACCTTCAACTACCTCTCCATTTCTTATTGTTTTAAATGATTCTTCCAGCATTTGTTCAAAGCTCATTTCTGACATTCTTTTGAACCTCCTCAATAATTTTGTTTGGGGTAGAAGCCCCTGCGGTAATACCTACGTTATCGACGGACCTAAAACTTGTTAAATCCAAATCCTTTACAGTTTGTATATAGTAAGTATTCTTGCATTCTTTTTTACATATTTCAAATAACTTCTGCGTATTAGAACTGTTCCTGCCGCCGATGACAATCATGGCATCCACCTGCGCCGCAATCCCGGCCGCTTCGTTCTGCCGTTCCTCGGTGGCATTGCAGATTGTATTTAAAACAATTATATCATAACCTTTTTTCCTTATAATTTCAACTAATTCTTGAAATTTATTGTAATTAAATGTCGTTTGTGATACAATACATACCTTTCTTTCTTTGTCTGCCGTATAATTTTCGGCGTCTTCCTTACCGGAAATCACCTGAGTATTCTCTGCGGAGGACCAGCTTTTTATGCCTTTTACCTCGGGATGATCCTCATTTCCGATAATCACAATCTGGCAGCCCTCCCCGCTGTGCTGTTCCACCAGACGGTGGATTTTCAGCACGAAGGGACAAGTGGCATCGATGATTTCAAATCCCATGGACCTGATTTCCTCACAAATACCCTTTTCCACTCCATGGGCGCGGATAATCACCGTTCCTTCTCCCTTAGGCTGCTGCCTCAGTTCTTCGATACTATTTATAACCGTAACGCCCTTTTCCTCTAAATCCCGCACTACCTCCTCATTGTGGATAATGGGGCCGAAGGTGTAAATCGGAAGTTTAGAGCATTCTTTTTCTCTTTTTTCTAACTGCCGGTATACCGTATCCACTGCCCGTTTCACTCCGAAGCAGAATCCGGCGCTTTTTGCCAATGTCACTTTCATTGCTTTTGTTCCTTTTCCGCTTTTTCGTAAATGGCGTAAATTGCCTCCACCACTTCCTCAATATTCAGCTCAGAGCTGTCCACTAACACCGCATCCTCTGCCTGCTTTAAAGGAGAAGTTTCCCGATGCATATCCCGGTAATCCCTGTCTATGATATCCTTCTCGATTTCCTCTAAATCGCAAACTATGCCCTTTGCCGTAAGCTCGTCGTATCTTCTCTTTGCCCTTGTGGCAGAGCTTGCCGTCAGATAAATTTTCACCTGGGCACCCGGCAGTACGCAGGTACCGATGTCACGGCCGTCCATAATCACATCGGTTTTCGCCGCAAGCTGCTGCTGCAATTCCACTAATTTAGTGCGCACCACCGGATACACGCTGGTAGCTGACGCCATATTTCCCACTTCCTCGGTGCGGATAACGCCGTTGACATTCTCTCCGTTTAAAATCACCTGCTGTTCCCCGCCCTCATAGGCAATGGTAACCTCCACCTTTGGACACGCCTCTGCAATGGTTTTTTCGTCCTCTGCCGCAATGCCGTGCTGCAAAAAATAATATGCCATGGCACGGTACATTGCCCCGGTGTCCACATAGACAAATCCCAGTTTTTTCGCCAGTTTTTTGGCGATGGTACTTTTTCCGGCTCCTGCCGGTCCGTCAATCGCAATATTGATACTCATTTTATTATTTTCCCTTTCCCGTTAAAAAATTCTTTTGTCCCGCGGAATTTCCCGCCAGATACCCGGTGGACCATGCAATCTGTAAATTATAGCCCCCTGTCATAGCATCTAAATCCAGCACTTCCCCGCAGAAATACAAGTTTTCCACCAGCTTTGATTCCATGGTGGAGGGATTGACTTCCTTCACCTTCACGCCGCCCTTTGTGATAATCGCCTCGTTGAAATCCCGCAGGCCGTTTAAGGTCATGGGAAAGGCTTTGATTAATTTCACAAAGGAAATCCGCTCTTCCCGGGTAATCTCGTTGACCTTTTTCTCCGGCTCAATACCGCTTAGTTCAAGCATTACCGGAACCATCTTCGCCGGAAACAGCCCGCCGATGGAATTTTTAAACTGTTTGTTTTTTGCCTCCTCGAATTCCCGCAAAAGCCGCTTGTCTAACTGCTCTTCCGACAGGGCAGGCTTTAAATCCACGGTCATGGAGAGCTTTTTTTCCGTAAATTTGGGCTTCAATGCCGCACTGGCACAAAGCAGCAACGGCCCGCTGACCCCGAAATGGGTAAAGAGCATCTCACCAAACTCTTCATAAAGCAGTTTTTTGCCGTCGTAAATGCGCACCTCTACGTTTTTCAAGGAAAGCCCCTGTAGCTGTGTCACATAAGGCTCTGCCGTGTAAAACGGCACCAGGGAGGGACGGATATCTGTTACCGTGTGTCCCGCTTCTCTTGCAAAACGGTAGCCGTCCCCGGTGGAGCCTGTGGTCTGGTAGGAAAATCCCCCGGTTGCCACAATTACTTTATCTGCCAGAATCTTTGTACCGTCCGTCAGTTTTACACCTGTAATATGTGTCACTGTCTTGCCCGGCACAGACAGTTCCCCGCACAACAGGCTCTCCACCTCTGTTTGAAGCATAATTTTTACTTTTTTCTCCTTCAGCACCCTCTGTAACGTGGCAATCACGTCCGAGGAATGGTCCGACACCGGAAAAACCCGGTTTCCTCTCTCCACCTTCGTATTTAACCCGTTTTTTTCAAAAAAGTCAATCACTCTTTGATTGTCATAGGCATAAAAGGCGCTGTATAAAAACTTTGCATTGGTGACTACATTGGAAAACAGCACCTCCATATCTCCGGCATTGGTGATGTTGCAGCGTCCCTTTCCGGTGATGTAAAGCTTCTTCCCCAGCTTCTCGTTTTTTTCTAACAGCAGCACTTCGTTTTCCCCTGCGCCGGCGTTTGCCTCCGCCGCTGCAATGGCGGCAAACATGCCTGCCGGGCCTCCCCCGATAATGATTATTTTACTCATCGAAATCCGTATCTCCTATCTTTGCGTACCGCATTTTAATCGAATCATCAATCACGTTAATCTCGTCATTTTCATAGACCTGATACTCGTCCCAGATTTCCTCCAACCTCTCTAAGGTGGTTGCCACCTCCCCCTGCTTTTTCATGCAGAGTGCCACAATCAGGGCGTTGATGACGCTTAGGGGTGCCACAAGGGAATCCACGATGGACGCCATATCGCTTTCCGCAATGAGGTTGCAGGAGGAATAAAGGTTCATGGGGGAATGAACACTGTCCGTTAAGGTGATAACCTTTGCGCTGCGGTTGTTGGCAAACTCCATCGCCTTTAAGGTGCGCATGGAATACCGCGGAAAGCTGATTCCGATAATCACATCCTCTTTCCCTATCCGCACCATCTGCTCAAAAATCTCGCTGGAGCTGCTGGTCTGTATCAGATGTACATTCTCAAACATCAGGGTAAAATAAAATGCCATAAAGCTGGCAAGAGGTGCACAGCTGCGAATTCCTATAATATAGATATGTCTGGCGTTTAAAATAGTATCCACCGCCAGTTCAAAGGCATGTTCGTCGATCTTTTCCAGAGAGGAATGAATCCGGTCTGCATCTGCCTTCAGCACGGATTCTAAGATTTTGGACTGGTTGATTCTTCCGTAAGTTACCTCCATTCTCTGGAGGGAATTTAACTTGTTGCGCACCAGTTCCTCCAAGGCATTCTGAAATTCAGGATAGCCTTTATAGCCCAAGTGGGTGGCGAAGCGAACCACCGTGGATTCGCTGACGCCCACCACTTCGCCCATTTTGGCAGCTGTCAGAAAAACGGCTTTGTCATAATTATCTGTGATGTAGGTTGCCAGACGCTTCTGACCCTTGCTTAATCTGCTGTAACATTCATTGATGCGGTTGCTTAAATCGTTGGTGTTACTCATGTCCATCCTTTCCGGTAAACCGTTCTTACGCCATGCCCGCCGTCAAAGGAGGGAAAACGTATCTTGGTGTCCTGTTTTGCTGATATTCCATGAAACAGGATACTAATCCAATTCAAACAGCGGTTGTACCGTCAGCGTCAGTGTGGTAGTATTTTTTGCCGGCGCTTTGTTATTCTTCACCTCAAATTTTACCACAGGATGGGTGTCTAGTACACTCTTTTTATAAATCAATTTATATTGTCTTCCATTGGCAATGCCCTGTATCTTATGTTCGGAATCTGCCTTGAGCACCGTATTGTCAGACAGGGAAACAATTTCATCCACATAGATTTTACTGCCGTCCGTCCCCTCTAAATAAATCCAGCACGCCAGATTTGTGCTCGCCGGGTTATAATCAATGGGGCGGAAGGTAATATCAATGACATCTGTCTCCGTGAAGCTTTCTCCGTTCTGGACATTCTCCCCGGTATCTGCGGTTACGCCATTGTCGTACTCCCTTAAAAGCTCAATGCTGTAATTCTGGCTTCCGTTCATCACCGCTTCATCGTTGGTAACTTCAATTACCGGAGGCTCATAGGAGGCCCGGTAGGCGGCAATCATGGTGTTGACAAAAAGCTTTGCCTCCATATCCCCATTTACGGTGGAATGCCCCACACCGGAATAGAACACATTTCCTTTACTATAAATATAGTAATTATTTGTTGCGTCGTTGGGGGATACGCCATAAGTCAGCGCCGTTCCCCTGCCATTGTTGGCCGTCTCATTCCAGCCCGCACAGTAATGGTCATCACTTAAGCAGTACCATACCGTAACCTCCGGATCCTCCATATTCAGCTGATACCACTGGCCATGGGTTTCTGCAATGGGAAGCACATCCCCTATTTTATAGGGATAAGAGGTAATCTGTCCTTCATTCAGCTTTGAGGCCGTGGTAGTAATATCATTGTTATTGTTAAATCCGCTGGTACGGGAGAAATCATTATTGGCACAGACTGCATTTCCCTCGGTATTGGTAATCATATAACGGTAAGGTATCTTATTTCCATAGTTGGCGTTCTGACCCTCCTTGGTCCAGCCCATCCTCTTTAACCCATAATAGGTGAAACCGTGCCGCTCCTTGCCGGAAACAAAATCATAATACGGACGCTGTGCCTGATAGCGTATCAGGCTCTCCCGCGCCTCCTCCGTCAGCTGGTTGCTCACTGCTGCATAACGGTTCATGCCCATAAGGTCACGCAGCATTTTGTTTGCCGTGGAACCGAATACCTGGGGTGCTCTGCCGTCTCCCTCCTGTATGTTATACATGGAAGTCACATCATGGACAAAAAGAATACTCTTTCCCTGTGCCACAAAATACTGGAGATATTCCACCGCCCCGTTGTCATTGTTCAAATCCGTCTGCCCGTAGGTATCACCAAAGCCCACAATGATCATCTGATAGCCGCTTAAGTTTGCATAAGCCGGGATGGCATCCTCACTGACAGGATTTCCCTCATCCACGTCCTTAGAGGCGTCAAACTTAAAGCCTGTGCCCCTGAAGTAACCGTCAAAGGTTCCCCAGGTAATGGTGTCAATGCTTATCTGATAATCGGCAAGATTGCTGTAATACTTTTTAAACAGCCCGTTATAGTGGCTGCTCTAATGCCTTCTCTATATCTTCCGGTGAAATTACACCTGCTTCTAACAGCAATTCACCTAACCGTTTTTTTCTGCTGCGGCTCGTGGTTACTTCCATAGTTTTACTCCCAAATATCGTACATTTTTCCTATTTCCTTAACAACCCTACCATATTAGTCATTGATTTTCAACTACTTTTTATACGAAATTGACGCAAAAAGTGTACAATTTTATCTAATTGAACAATTTTTTCATATTTTTGCCAAGAATAATCTTCAAAAAAAGGCCACAAAACAATCCCTCCTGTTTTGCAGCCTCTCTCTTCCATATCTCTTTAACTTTGTATCATTTTCATCCGGTAAAATTCGCCCCTCAACTCCATCAGCTCCTCAAAGGTGCCATATTCTACACAATGCCCGTCGGCAATCACCGCTATTTTATCTGCATCACGAATCGTGGAAAGGCGATGCGCCACAATAAAGGTGGTTCTGCCCTCGGTAAGGTTTCCCAATGCCTCCTGTATCAGCTTCTCGGAAATGCTGTCTAACGCCGAGGTGGCCTCGTCAAGGACTATCACCTTCGGTTTCCTTATCAGGGCACGGGCGATGGCAATCCTCTGCCTCTGTCCGCCGGAAAGCTTACCTCCGTGTTCCCCCACCAGGGTATCTAAGCCCTGCGGCAGGCTTTCGATTAAATCCGTCAGGTTCGCCGCCCGGATTACTTCATTTAACTCCTCCTCTGTCACATTTTCATTGCCATATGTAATATTTTCCCGGATACTGCCGGAGAACAAAATAGAGGTCTGGGGCACCACCGCCAAATACTTCCGGTAAGTCCGCAAATCAATCTCCCTCATATCGTTACCGTCTAACAGTACCTTTCCGCCCTCGGACAAATGGAAGCCTATCACCAGATTCAGCACCGTGGATTTTCCTGCGCCGGACTCTCCCACCAGAGCAATGGTTTCCCCCTGTTTTACGTGGAGTTTCAGATGTTTCAACACCTGTACGTCATTATTTTTATAATGAAAGGAAACGTCCTCAAAATCAAAGTCTCCCACCACTTCCGTCAGCTGTTTTTTCCCATCATTTTCCTCCACATCCTCCGAGAGCAGTACCTCCCCGATGGAGTTCACCGACTCGATTCCCTTAGTGATGGTGGGGAGCAGAGTCACAATGGCGGAAACCTGGTTTACCACCGTGGCAAAATAGCTCTGGTACAGCGTAATATCTCCCGCCATAATTCTTCCCTTTAACGCCAGATACCCGGTAAAAGCAAGGCAGATGACCTGAAACACCTGAAAAATGGCCCAGCCCACGGAGCCAAACAGTGCTTGTACCAAATCCAGCTTATAGCCCTTTTCTGCCACCGCAAAGAGCTGCCCGCTCATTTTCTGGACTTCCTCGTCCTCTAAGGCATGGGCCCTGGTGACCGGCACTAATTCCACCATCTCCATCACCCGCGCAGAGGTTTCTTCCATTTCCTTCCGGAACTCATTGTTGCGGGTCCGCATGGCGGTACGGAATGACACCATGGTAATCGCTGCCACCGGAGCGGTCAGCAGGAAAAACACAAAAACTATTTTACTCTTCGACGCTGTCACCACCAGTGCCACGCCGATATTTAAGGCGATGTTTAAAATGCTCAGAAACATCTGGGTGGACAAGGTTTCCACCGCCTCCACGTCACGCATAATCTTAGACTGCAGCCGCCCGGACTGGGTTTCCACGTGATAAGAAATGGATAGCTGCTGCAATTTCCGTATCAATGCCTTCCGAAGCCCCGTCTCCGCATAGCGGGTGGCAAGGCTTTTATAGGCGGTATACAGGTAATTAGAAGGAATGTTAATGCCAATCAACGCAATTTCCAAAACGGAATAAAACACAATGTTCTGCACCGTATCGGGATTTCCGGTGGTTACATCATTGATAATATTGGCTGTAATGATAGGAAGGACCCAGACGCAGGCGTGCTTGATAAAGAAACAGATGACCGCCATAACAAATTTATGGTAATTTCCTCTGTATAAGGAAATTAAGATTCGCATGGGGTGTCCCTGATGCCTCCGATAGCTCTCGATAAACCAGCTCTCCGTATCAATCTGCTTTTTCGGAGCTGTTTTCTTCTCAAAACTATTCATGTTTCCAAAACCTCTATTCTTCTGTAGCTTTTTTCTTGTTACTGCCTGCTTCCTGCCATCGTTGCAGTAAACAGTATCTTTTTCCATATTAGCACAACTCAAAGGAAAAAACAGCCCTCTTTTCGCAGCCAGAAAATCAGAAAAAAGAGGGCATTCTCATGCCCTCTTCTGAACTACGCTATGTATTTAGGTAATACTTCTCATCAATCCGTCTATCCTCTCCGGCTCTGCTACAAAAAGTTTCAGAAAACTGCCTGCAATCCAGACGCAGGTCCGGTGAAAATAAATCAGAAAGAAGATAAACGCCACGCCAAATACCATTCCCGTCAAAAGCCGTCTGATATTTCCGCTCTCATAAGATGTCAACAGCTGCAAAAAACCGTCAAACACCATGGGAACCATCAGTAGAAGCACATACCAGAACTCCGGTACTCCCAAAAAAATTGCAATGGGGATGCCCGCTATCATACCGATAAGTTCCCCTGTACACCTGGCACAGATGGGAAACTGCTTCCCGCGAAAGAAAAAGGAACGGTCCGCTCTTGCATGGCAGCCGAACATAATCTGTAGGAATCTTCCGACTTTGGCACCAATCTTAGAAACCTCCAAGATATGCAGCCCCCAGTCCGAATACTATCATAACGATGTAATAAACCACGCATAAAACTACACCTACGATTGCACCGATACCTGCTGCTTTAGCTGTCTTAGGTTTGTTGTCTTTCCATACTAAGAAAAGAATTAAACCAACTAACGGGATACAGCAGCCTAACAATCCCCATAAAAATCCGCCTTTGTCGTTTGTGTTTGTATTGTTATCCATTTTTCTTCACTCCTGTTTTTTATAAATTATTTATAAAGTTTTTATAAAGTTTTAACGCGTTAAATTGATATTAGTGTAACTAGTTTCCTGGTTTTTGTCAATAACTTTTTTATTTTTTCTTGAAAAATCCCCAACAAAAGGATCAATAATTAATTCCATTGATTGCCAGCTCCCCGTCTACTACGCCAAAGTTTATGCTTGCTATCCTTCCGTCTGAAATAGGAAATCCCGCCATACTGGGTTGGAAATTTTCGATATCAGCCTTTTCTATGGATTCTAACAGTTCGTCCGTAAACACGGCTTCTGCGTCAAGCTTCAGGAAGTCCTCTTTAGTCTCTACTACACCAACATCCGGCAATCCCACATAAACCGGAAATGCAGTCAGTTCTGCCAGCGCCTCCAGGTCCTTTTGAGCGGTTGCTTCCTTAACTTTCTCGGCAAATTCCTTCGCTGCCTCACTGTCAACTGCAAAGTTATCCTCATATCCTTCTGATGTCTGTGCTGCCTGTTCTGTCTCATCTGCCTCTGTTTTTTCTGCAATAGAAGCCTGCTCGGTTTCCTCCGATATACCCGTGGAAATATCCTGCTGTGTATCCTGACGGGACTGCCGGCTTTCGCCGCATCCCGTCAAAACCGCTCCTGTCAGAGCAAGACCCAAAACCATAAGAGCCACATTCTTCATTCTCTTTCTCATCTTAATTCCCTCCTGTAATTTCAAATTCAATCTCCCCTGATGAACCAGGCGCAATTTCATATTTTTCAAAAACGATAACCGGGCGGTTATTCTCATTAATATAGAACTTCGCATCTTCCGAAATTCCTGCAAACCCTCCCTCCTCTTCTGTGAAAAATGTTTCTCCTGCCTTTTGTCGTCCAGCAATCTGTTTCTTAATGCTTTCATTTGCCAGTTCCACATAATCTCCCCCCAGCATATCCTTTAAGGTGACCATTTCTCCTGTTCTTAAATCCAGATTGTAATATTTTGACTCGCTATAGGCAGTTGTCCAATTTTCGGTTCCCCTTACAACAAAGGAAAGATAATCGTTATTCTGCTGCTTTATCTCATAATCTACGGTAATCTTTATATCGTGTTCTGCCCATTCTTCCTGTGTTCCTCCTGTTTCCAAAAAAGCCGTTCTGTATTCTTCCGCACGCAGGACTGCATCGTCTGCATACTGGTTGCAACGCTCAAGGATTTCCCGATTGATCTCATCCACCGTTATCCCGGTATCCTCTGCAATCATCTCAATCGTTGGAATTTCCACAGACACCGCTATATTATCCCTTTCCGTTTCGTAAGAACGGAATGTCAGTATCCGGGCCAGCCCTCCGATTACCGGAAGCTGCCCTGCTTCTTTTGCAAATACCGGACTTGTATTCAAAGCCGCTGTAAAAAGAATGCATACGGCTGCAGTCGCAGCTTCCACACTGTGTATTACCCTCTTGAAACTGAGTCTCCTGCCAGCCCCTCTTTTTTCCTCCTGCTGCTTCCTTGACTTTTGTATCTCCTGCTGTATCCGAAGGTTAAGTTCCTCCGGAATAGTAATCTGGTCGTATCTTTCTTTCATTGTATCTAACTTACCCATATATCTGCCTCCTGAATATTTTCTTTTAATTGTTTTAAGCCACGATAGAGTTTCGTTTTAACCGTATTCAGATTTAATCCGGTGATGCAGGAAATTTCTTGCAAAGACAACTCTTCAAAAAACCGAAGTTTAATAATTCCCTGCACATCCAGCTCCAATCTGTCTAATTCTTTTTCCAGGTCATCATCCTGCTCGTAACCCTTTTCGTAATACATCTCCTCCCGTTCCAAATCATCATCGGTAAACAAAAGCCTCTTCCGCTTTTTTAGCACTGTCAAACATTCATTAATTAATATTCTATAAAACCAGGTCCTAATCGCCTCCTCATTTTTTATGCTTTCATGTGCCTCAAGTGCTTTACAGACAGCGCTTTGAACAACATCAAGAGCATCCTCCTGATGCCTGGTATAACTATAAGCCACTCGGTAAAACCGGTCTTGATTTTCAAGAATATACTGAATCAACCTTTCATATAATATTTGTTTCATAACAGGTGCACCCCCTCCTTTTGTTCTTTTACTATATAGATTTTTCAGGTGCCTAAAAAGTTTCAAAAAAGAAAAATAAATTTCTGCTCTGCAATAATAAACTGATGGAAATACAAATGATAGAAAGAAGCGAATACAAAAAAAGGTGCTAGAATGTCCTTTTCTCATTTTATTCTTAGAAATGTTACGAAAAAGCATAATTATACGTGATAAAAGACAATGGAAGACCCGTGGGCCTTCCATTGTTTTCTGGTTGTTCCTCTCTTACCTGCATTCCTGCTTCATAGCAAAATATCCAATGAGTACTGTCCAAACATAAGCGCAGGTCTTGGGAATCATTAGCATCCCGATCATGGATATCGTGTCCGCCCACAGCACTACCGGGATATAGAAACCAAAACTCAGCACAATGGTCAGCCACATCCAGCGGAACGCCTGATCCCCGTGCTCCTTTGCGCTGCGATAGAACAACACAATTACCAGAAGTCCTAGCAGAGCAAAGGGGATATTGCGATAGATGCCCCAGGAGAGGGGTGCTTTAGTGCTGAGCCACTGGTTCTGGGGCATCATGCACAGAGCAATCCGCGCACCGGCCAGGCCGTACACGGCGGCGGTAAGACCGCCCTGTCCGTTAATCTTATACCGCTGCCGCCAGACATAATAGAGCAACACATAGAAAATTGTCATGGTGACCGAGGTGATCCATTTTCCAATGCCCAAAGGAACCGTGTAATTCTCCAGACCGGTGGTACACAGGGCAAGAACACGGGGAACCAGATGAAATGAGTCTCCCGCCCCCAACACTACAGCCATCCATCCAAACAGACGGAATTGCCAGTCTCCTTTGCTGCCCCGAATCATTAAGATTCCGATGGTAATGACAGAAATCAGATAAACAGTATCAAACAGGGTTTCTACGATTGCTTGCATAGTTTATTCTCCTTTATGTTCTATTTTATTTTGAACTGCGGTGGCGGCAAAAACTGCTCTGCCATAGTTACAACCAAACAACAATCCGGCCACCAGAAGGGAAGCACCCAGACCAGTATAGAAAACTGCTATAAACCGCTCCGGCGCAAGTCCGCTTATTCTCAGACCAATGCCGCCGGTCATCATCACTGCCATGATTGCAAATGCTTTTCCATCAAAGAACTTCAGGAAAAAATGCCGTTCTTCCAAATAGGCGTTGATCCTGGCAGTATGCTTTTTTACCAGCTTCCCAAAAATGAATCTTTGAAACACCACAAAGACCAATACAGACAACAGGCAATTCAACACGGTAAAATAAGCTGAATATGCCATCAAACCGATGCGAAGAATATTAAATCCCGCCGCGCTCCACACCAGACACGCGAACAATAGCAACGTATTCCGTTTCACTTTCATCATCTGCCTCCTTCGATGAACATTGTTCAATTTATGGGATAAAAAATACCACAATTCAGTGGGATTTTAATAAAGGGTTCTGCGGACAATCTCCAATACAGCAGCAGGATTATAGTCCTGACGCAGTAAAGCAGACAGCATCAGAGAAAATAAAACATCCGCAAATCTTTCCGCTGTAAACTGCTCCGTAAACGCATCATCCCTAATTCTGACATCCTGCTTTAAGACAGAACACAGCCCATCCAAGATATGCTGCCAAGTCTGCTGCATTCTCCGTTTGCCATCGGATTTATCCTCCTGCATAAAGCCCAGCGAGTGTAGTGTAAAAAATCCGGGATACCGTTTACAGCCATACTCCATCCGCTCATACATCCATGCAATACAGGCCTGCGTGTCCTGAAACACGGCACTATCCTCCGAACGGTGGAAAATCTCACACCAGACACTTTCCACTGTGGCGCACACCAGCGTAGCTTTAGAATCAAAATAATTGTAAATCGACCCCACCGATACCCCACAGGCCGCCGCAACAGAACGGATATTGATTGCAGACCATCCCTGCTGCTGAATCAGTTTCCGACTGGTTTCCAAAATATCCTCTTTTGATGTTACAACTGTATTCATTCAATCACCTCAATATGAACTGTGTTCAGTATATTGGATTAAATTAATTTTGTCAAGTATTTTTATAGAAAATGAGAATGCTTTAAAACGCACCCCCCCAAAAGCCGGTAATAGTTTCGTGTGTGAAATAGTAAGTCTGTTCCGGCATATCGTTCTTCAGATTGTCAAATTCTGATATTGCGGCATCGTGAGTCATGCCGGTAAATTCTCTCGTCGGATAATCCGGAATGCTAAAGGATGTAAGCGGATTTGCCGTCCTAAACTTTACCAGAGAGCAGGGCAGCTATTTTAATCTTTTCTCTGCTGCATTTTCACCACATCCTGTTCACCCATAATCCCCTCCTTAGTAACCGTACCTCTTCTTATATTTTAAGAACATGAAAACGGACAATGCAAGCGCCATCAATTCCGCCGCAGGAGTTGCCAGCCAAATTCCATTCACCCCTAAAATAAGCGGAAGCACGATCATCGTGATCAGCATAAACACAAATGACCTTGAAAATGCTAAAATAGCTGAAACTACTCCGTTGGATAATGCGGTAAACATCCCACTGGCAAAAATATTAAACCCAATAAACAGAAGCGCTATGGTACATATCCTGTTTCCGGTCACTGCCAGATCATACACCGGATTATCCGGGCGGGCAAAAACGGAAACCAACGGTCTTGTCAAAAGAACGGAAACCGCAACCGTCACAAGGGAAATCCCTGCAATCACTCTCATGCTGACTGCAACCAGCTTCTTCAACTTTTCACGGTTCTGTTCCCCATAATAATAACTGAGCATCGGAGCCACACCATAAGAATAACCTGTATAAAGGGAGCTTGCAAACATCAGCACATACATGATAATGGTAACCGCAGCAACCCCATCCTCACCCACATAATGCAACATCGTCCAATTAAACATCATTGTAATGATTCCGGTAACAAGTGCAGTTGCCATCTCCGAGCATCCGTTTGTAGCCGCATTTATAAGAACTTTAAACCGAAACACAGGTTTCTTGAAATGCAAAAGGCTCTTTTTCCGGCTGAAAACAAACAATCCCACAACCGCCGTCACAGAATATCCCAACCCTGTCGCAATCGCTGCTCCGCTGATCCCCATGTCAAATCCGGCAATAAACACATAGTCAAACACCATATTCAAGACACCACCTGTTACAGAGCAGACCAGAGAAAGGTTGGCCTTTTCACTGGCAATCATGTAAAGCGTGAAATTATTCATCAGAAGGATCGGTACAGTAAATATCAGATATCGGCTTAAATATTCCACACAATACTCTTCTACATCTGCGGAGAGATTCATCCCCGCAAAAATATGGTCCGTGGCTAAGTACCCTACTGCACACATGGCAATCCCCACAATAACATTCACTAAAATCAGGAACGTAAAGTCCTCCTTGGCCTCCTCGGCCTTCTGCTGCCCCATCTTTTTCATGATGACCGCACTGCCACCGGTGGCAAGCATGGTGGAGATGGCTGTCACGAGCTGAATGATCGGTGCCGTCAGATTGATTGCCGAGAGAGCGTTTGTCCCGATCAGGTTCGACACAAACAAACCGTCTACCATTGTGTAAAAGGACATAAACACTGTCATTGCAATTGTTGGCACGGCAAATTTCAAGATATTTTTTAGCGTTACAGGTTTTTCGTATACATTTAAGTTTTCCATAATTTTTTCCTCCGTTCACCTTGTATTTGCTTCCTGTGTATGATACTATAGACCGTACAGTAACTGTCCGGTCAATACAAAATTTAAATTTTTATGAGGTGACCATGAATAAGAATGATAAACTTCTCACAATCGGCCAATTTGCGGCCATGCACGGCATCAATAAGAAAACACTTATGTGGTATGATGAGATCGGTCTGTTCAAGCCGGCCACCATCAACCCCGAAAACGGATACCGTTGTTACACTTACTATCAAAGCCCTATCCTTGAAACCATCCTTCTTTTACGGGAGTTGGATGTTTCTATTCATGAAATACAGGATTTCATGAAAAACCGATCTGCGAACAACTTAAAACACCTTCTGGAAGAAAAAATAACAGCCCTTGACATGCAGATCACCCATCTGCAGGCAGTCCGGGCAACTTTATGTACACATCACCAGAATATGGACACCCTGCTTACCATGGACTTATCCGAGATCAGCATCGTTGAAAAGGAAGAACACTATCTGGTTACTGTAGACGTAGACCAGAATACCTCCTTTGAACAGGAAGTGGAATTGATTACCGCTGAGACCGAAAAATACCGGCTTGGACGCCTCCATAAGGCTTCCTATGGTTCCATGATCTCCGTTAACAGCCTGCTAAATGGCTGCTTTGACAATTATTCCAAACTTTTCATTGAAATTCCTTTCCTTCCATATCAGGCCGGTCTGCATATCATACCCAGTGGGAAATACCTGCGGGCTTTTCATAAAGGGAAATGGGACGGAATTCCAAAGCGGTATCAGGAAATTCTTGATTATGCAAAAGAGCATAAACTGAACCTCCATGGATTTTCCTATGAAATGGGCATTAATGAAAATGTCATTGACCGGATTGAGGATTATATTGTGCAGATTGAAATCCCCATTGACGGATAACCCAAAAACTACAAAGTTTTTCTTCCATATATTCCGCAAGACTGCGCCCGGTTGCATTTGTAATGCCCTGTCCCAGAATCTCTGTGTTAATGCTTAAATATCTACGGTAAGTATAAGGTCCTTCCTGCATTCCGTATTTTGAAATTTTATCCATTTTCTGACAACAATGTTTCCGTCATCTGATTTTTGTATATTTCCTTTCAGGTTCTGTCCTGCCGTTATTAGGAGGCTCTCTTCCCTCCGCTTCACTCTGTTTTTGCTCCGAAAGAACGGTAGAATTTTTTGACATCCATGGTCACCTCCAATCCGTTTTTATTATGAAGAAAAAAGCTGTTTCCCACGGAATAAAGGAAACGTTTTTTTATAATTCCATATTTTCCTTGGAAATTCTCCTTATTTCCTCCATTGCGGAGTTCTTCTTATCATACGTCATATATTTTTCTATTTTCTGCAACTCTGCCTGGAATACCGCATTCAAAAAATCTTCTCTCTACTCTTACCACCCCGTCGTATCATAATCACATTCAGTAAATCGAAGTCCTCTTCCGGCTCTGCCGTCTCACCAATGATATCATCTTTTCTTATAGAATATGAGGTTGCCGTATCTGTCGATTCTTCTGGAATATCCTCATTGTATAAATAGGAAGATGAAATCGCCTTGCCGATGAATTAACGAAACTAATGAACTAAATCTTCGACTCTTTAAAGAAAGGCTGACCGCATGAACCGTTCTTTTGAATATATCACCACTCTTGAATACAGGTTAAAAGCAGCCAATGCACAGATACTTGCTTTCAAATCCGGCGAAAAATATATCCGTATGCAGGAAGAATACGTGAAAGAACGGTGCTCTTTGGAACAGAAGATCCGGAAATTAGAGGATGAGCTTTCTCCTTATGTAAGACTAAAGGGCAGCAACATTGGAAACGCATCCGCTTCTTTCTATGAAATTATACGCATTTATGTTAAAGTGGTTAGATTCGGCTTAGGTATTTTTTGCCATTCGTCATTTTGACAACATTCATTTTCGTGGATAACCCTTAACAAATCCTGAACATTTTTAAATATTTTCTACTTTTTTCCAGTTCTGGCATGTTCAAAAAAGAGAAAATATGGTATAAAAGTAATGTCATTCGTTACCATACAGGATACAGCAATAGAGGTAGTACTCTGCTGTATCCTGTATTTTTTAGATGATTTCCAATTCTTATATAGATTTTAAAGAATGGCTTAATCGGTACTCTTAGTTCCATGCCGCATAATAAACCATATCCTGCGCCCGTATGGTGACTTCATAGATTCCTGCTTCCGGGAACGTAATTTCTCCTGTTTCCGTGTTAATATTATCGCTCAAATCATTGCCGGAAGCCTCTTCTAAGTTTGCTATTTTCGAATATCCACTGCTTTTTCCCGCATAATCTGTTACTGTCACATTATCAAGAAAATTCACGGTCCCTACCGGAAGATATCCCATATCCTGATAGATAATCTCCAAAGCTGTTTTGGTGCTTTCTGTCTCGTAGATTTCATAATCCGTATAAGCTGCATAATCCGTTCCCTCTGTATCAAGCCTACCCGCCACTATCCTTATGATTCCCCTGTTTCCCTGTTCGTCTGTGACACCGAAAAACAATAAAATAAGCAGCACCACCAACACCACTGCACATATGCTGGCAATTCCTAATACCATGACAAACAACCCCATCACCTCTTCTCTGGCATAAAAGCAAAGCTGTTCTATACCAGAACGGAACTGACGGATGCTCTGCACGAAGCATTTGGATTCTGTACATCAAAACAGATCCGTTCCCATAAAAAAATGAAACATATTTGCTCCATAACAAAAAATAGGTAGTGTAACGTGCAATCAAAAAATCCATAAAAGTCCCGAAAGCCGCTGCCAGAACGGATTACGAGACTTTTTTGTCAAAGCACTGTCAAACCCGAGATTATAGCAAAATTTAAACGCATTTCAATAAATCGCCAAATTTCTTTTAAAGCTGATTGTTAAAATTGTCATTTTTTCTTTGATTCACAACGAAAAGAGGCGGACCTCCCTTCTGAGAAGCACCGTCTCTTTTCGTTGTGTGTCATATGGCATTACAGTCTGGGAACAGCTGTAAATGATAGAATTAATTTTGGTTTCTGCCGCAGCCCGGGTCAAATTCCGGGTTACACATATAGAAGTTTTTGCTGTCAAGTTCATCCTGAACCATGCGCAAGCCTTCCCCGAAACGCTGGAAATGAACGATTTCACGCTGACGCAGGAAACGAATAGGGTCGCAGACCTCCGGGTCCTTGACTAAGCGCAGAATATTGTCGTAGGTACTTCTTGCTTTCTGCTCTGCTGCCATGTCCTCCACCAAATCGGTGATGATGTCACCTTTCACCTGGAATTCACAGGCATTGAAGGGAATACCTCCCGCCGCCTGGGGCCAGATACCGACAGTATGGTCCACATAGTAGGGTGCGAAGCCTGCCGCCTCTAATTCTTCGGCGCTTAAGCCTTTGGTGAGCTGACGGACAATGGTGGCAACCATTTCCATGTGGGCTAATTCATTTCACCATCTATGATAACAATGATTTTCTTCTAATGTATTCTCCCTTTCTTCCTAATCGGAATCCGCACCGCCGCTTCCGGCTCTACAGCATTTTTTAATTCTTCCTGGTATAAATCGGAAAATGCTTCCGGGATCTGCTCTGTCACCGCAGCCTGCCGCCAGTTATTTTCTTCTTTATCCGTTGTTTTTAACAGCCCTAACTTCTTGCATTCTGCAAACACTTCGTCAAAACATTTATTAATTCTCTCCCGTTCCTTTCCTTCAGGAAACATCTTCACCAGCCCCGGTTCTTCTTTCGAAAAATCCCACGCCATTGCCCTTTCTGAATGTCCGCATAGGTAATCAGAACGCCAGGGAAGTTTATCATGCACATAACAGGCAAATGCTCTTGCAAACATCTCTGCATTACTATGCCAATAACCGTTATCTTCCTTGCTATGCAGACTATCTGCTTTCACAGAATTTTTATAAAAATCCGTCTCTACCTCCAATTTTTCATGCGGGCCTCTAAAATCACATTCAAAGCTATAGGTAGCATAGTAGAGCAGATTCCGGATATCCTTAGTAATCATGTGCCCTGTGACAGATTTTTTGAAATTGCTTAATTCTTCTATCTTTTCAGTTATCCATTTGACCCTCCGGCCACTGTCCTGCTCTTCTTTTTCGACGTCAATACTTCTTACCTGTGCTGTCGACTTAATCTCTTCCTTTAAATGCGCCCATTCTTTTTTCTGATTGTCATTCAATTTTCCTTCCGGAAGTATTTGCTCTAATAACTCATCCAAGCGTTTTCCATCACGTTCCAGTCTTTTGGTGCTGCGCACCTGCGCTTCTTCTTCCGTTTCAGGACGATATTTCATAGTTTCCAACAGATGTTTCATAGTTGCAGGTACTCTTTTATCCCTGAGATTTTCTGTCATAAATCCGTTTAGCCCAAGCTGCTTCCCCATGATATCATCAAAAGCATGACCCCATTCATGGGCAAGACTCCCCGCTCCACGCATTTTAGTAAGATTAATGACTTCTCTTAATGGTTCATAGTGTGCCACTGCGTTTCCATGTCCCCTGGATCCAAAGGCAATCGATAACCTGTTTCCAATAGAAACATCAGAAATGTCCATATCTAATGCTATCGCCAAATCGCAGAACGCATCATATCCCATATTTAAAGATATCTGACGGTCAGTCTCATTCATCCAGTTGCCAAATTCTCCGCCAGAAAAACCAAAGGTTTCTATATACATATTCCCCTTTGCTGATTTTTCTGCTGTAATTCCATTGGCAGGACCATCTCTTACAATATGTTCTAACTGCTCCGGAACAAATTTCTTTTTTCTTGTTCCACCATATTCTTTGTGTAATTCCTTTGCTTTTTCATATGCTTCCTGCTCACTTTCAATTCCTTCTGCAAGAATACGCCTTCCCTTTAAAACCACATACGATTTTTTCTGTGACAGATAGCGGACAGAAAATCCCTTTGGCAGCCTTTCCTCTGCCGGGACCCCAAATTGCTCTCTTTCAATCCTATTATCCATTATCTGAAAATCTGTCCGTCTTATCTGCATGGCCTTCAGCATTTTATTGGTAACTGCAAATCCTTTTTCAGTTCTCACAACCATATAAGGTGTAGAGCGTTCTACATATACACCAGAATTTACAAAATCATCAAATACATGAAGAATGTCGGTATCACTTTTGACTTTTAGAAGCATTTTCTTTACATCCTTTATCAAAGATATGTAATCCTCCTGACGTTTCCGCTTCAATTCCTGGGTAGTATCCATATAAGAATATGTCACCTTTGCCGGCAGGGATTTTCTTACCTCTTTGATGAAATAAGCCACTCTCACCGGCGTTCCCTCCTGTATCATCTGCAGATAATCCGGCTTTTCCCAGATGTTATCTTTTGTAATATATTTTGCGGTTTCCGCCTCATTCATTTCGGCGATATCTGATATATCTAACCCCCTTTCTTTCCAGAGATCTTTTCTTGCGCCTCCGATTTTCTTTCCAAAATCTTCAATTTTCCCCTTATCCGTTGTCACCGGAACCTTTGGCTGCTTTTCTTCTTTATTTTTAATTGTGTTGCTGTCCACTGCAAGGGGTTTACCCGTAATCCAATCAATGCCACGCTTTTCTAACACTCGCCGTGCCGCCTGAACAGATTCATTATCCGGATGTCCATGGGCAATCTCTAATTCCCTTTCTATTGCTGTTTTAGAAATAATCTTTCCCTGACGAACCAGATTATTATACTCTTCGATTGCTGCGTTTCTTTTTTCATGATAGTTTTCTATTGCATTCCCTGCATCTTTTTCAAAACGCTGTCTTCCTCTTGACGTCATGCCGTGTGGAAGCTTTTGTTTATCTATCATATAATCACTAACCGGAAACAATAAACCTCTTTTTCCAAGAAAATCTTCCAACGACATCTTCTCCGGTTCCTTTTTTTGTGTGAGCTTGGCCAGAGAATGTTCTAGCTGCTCCCTCAAACTATCCGCAACCGCAAAAGCATCTCCCAATAGTTTTTTCTTTTCGGTAATTTTCATGGTTCTGACATCACGCTGCAGCAATTCTTGAAAATGGATTTGTGAAGTATCCAATCCATAACTTTTGCATAATAAATATTGCACAATATCAGCCTGCAGCCTTACCAGCATAGGTGTCCATTTTTCTTTTCTTTCCAACAAAGCCATTGACAGCAACCTGATTGCCTGCTCCACCTGCTTTGACATTTCTCCGGTCTGGGTAAGAAAAACCGTATTATCCTTATCATATACTTCTCCGGTTTTCTCCGGGAAAGGTTCATTCAGGAAACTTATTTTTAACTTATTTTCTGCTGCTGTTTCATATATTGCAGAAAACAGACTATCATAATCGCTTTCTTTCAGGCTCCCTGATTTCCATTGAGAAAGCATTTCATTCTTTTTTTCCTCATCAGCATTTGTCTGATTCAAATCAAAGATATATCTCAATGCGAAGGCAGTATTCCCATTTTCACCCTTTGCCGGAGCCAGAATTGCCATTCCCTGCTCCCCACGCCGTATGTACAACCCGTGTTCTTTCCAATATTGAAAGCTTCCTGCCAACTGCGCCTCCGGACGTTGCGCCTTCATCATGGCCGTATTATGAGCAGAATACCCCGGAACTCGAAAACGAAAATCAAGGTAATCTCTCATCCCTTTCTCATCATCAAAAGTCTGTCTGATTACTTCCTCTGCCTGAGCAAACAAACGAACAGTCCTTTCTTCTTTATCCTGCCAGCGGTTCATATTCTTCCCCCTTCTCTAATTCCATGGTTTCATCATCATAATCTACAATTACCGGGGTATCCTCCTGCCCATTTTTCTTTTCCGCCAACGCTTGCCGAAGTTCTTCTATCTGCTCTTCTGTCCCAAAAACTGTCACGAGTTCTTCTTCCCAGAAAGGTTTTACCAATATATGATTCTCATCTAATATTTCATATGCAAATCCGTACATACTTTTCTCTCCTACCTCTTTTTTCCCTTTTTAAACGGCACCACCTTCTCATCATCCTTCAGCCGCTTTGTATTTTGCAGGTCCACATCTTCTGAGAGCTTATTGCATTTTTCCAATGCGTTTTCTGTAAAATTCAGCATTTTTTCCAAATGTTCCTTTTGCTCCAAATAAGGTTTCTTTACAATACTCATTTTAGAAACCTTTTCCTCCAAATACTCCTTCCTCTCTTTTCCTGCAATGGCACGCATCGCATTGGCAGCTTCCTGTCCTGCTTTTCTCATGCCATTTTCAAAGGCATCGATTCTCTCAATCGTATTTTCTACTTTCTTAATCTGCAATTTTGTCTTATCATGAAATTTCTCCAATTTTTTACCAATTTTAAAGAACTCGGAAATACGATTTAATGCCTGTTTTCCTTCCTGTTTCACTACGGTTACAAGTTCTTTTGCTTTCTCGTTCATTTCTGCCTTGATTTCTGTTAGCTGCTTCTTCATATCATGGTAGTGTTCTTTCATCTCCCCTGTAGTTTCCTTTAAATACTGAGTCAGGGATTCGGGTTCGTATTCCTGGTTCATTTCTTCTAACTGGCTTTTTAATGATGAAATCTCCTGCAGCGCAGTATCTAGCTTTTCCTCTAACTGCTTCGTATATACTGCCATCGTCAGCACATTGACAGCCTGCGCTTGTTTCTGACTTTGTTCTAACAACTTTACAAATTCTAAAACTGCCTTCATTTCATCACTTTTCTGTTCGTTTACTGTTGCATCCATAAATTTTCCTCCTGGTAACTATTGTTTTTTGCCATATTGGCACCTATTTATTATAGGAAACTGTGTTTTTTGTTTCGACGGAATAAAAGCAATGTTTTTTGATTTTTGTTTTCCTATAAGAAAAATCCTTGATTTATCAATTCCCGGATAACAAAAAAAGACTGCCGCACCAAATATACTGGTGTAACAGTCCTTTCTTCGCAAATACCTGCCTAATCAAATATATTCTCATGTACCTTTTTCGTTAAATCCTCTAACTCCATAAATGTATCTGTATATTTTTCTAGGAGAAAAAGAATATCGGCATATGCAAATACATCATAACTATTTATATTTCTTATACTTAAATAATACAAGCTCTTACAAAAGTTACTCTCATATGTATTTTCTATATTTACTTCCTCATGGTATGTCTTTGGAATTACGATCTGATACTTTTCAAATAAACCCTTATCCTTCATTTCATCCAATTTATACATCTCAATTATATTTAACGCAACAAAAAAAGCCAAATATTGATTCGACAAAAGAATCTTTTCTGGAAGAGATGGTATCATTCGATTTACATAAAAAGGATTAACCTTCAAAATTGCATACATCATACAAGATGCAACTTTATGACGATCAAGCGCAACTTCTGCCTTCTTAGTCATATAATTACATCTTATATAATCTCTCTTTCTTTGATAATTATTGTATATCTTTTTCTTAATATTATTTTTTGTTTTTAAACATTTCTTATTTGGAACAGCAATTTTTGCATAAGTTTCTATCCCTTCAATACATTTTTCAATTACTTCTCCGTAAAAGCCTGCATAATCATCGAATTTCATCAATTTCCTCTTTTAACTTCAAAAATTTTATGAGAATAAATATTATTTACTTTGCAAAACCGCTTATCAGAATTATCTTTTTTGGGAATTGGATTTCGCTTTTGTTTTTCATGCTCTAACTCCATAATCACGATATAACCAATCGTAAATATAATAACCACAAAATCAAATAAAATGCCTACACAATACGTAAATCCTCCAGCTATCAATGCTTGAAAGTTATTTAATGTTTGCAAAATTGTGGCAATTGAAACTATAGTAAAAATACATAGCTTAGCCCCATAAACCAATTGTAAATTTGTATAATCCTTTCTCATTACATCATTGTCATTAGAGTTTTCCGTTTCTTTCTTCTCTTGTTGCACACTAATTTCTCCTCAGTTATTGTTCCTCATTTTTAATAAAAAATTGTAGTATTCTGCAAAATTGTATCATTACCCCTTTATTGTAGCAATCTACATACAACTTTCTCCTTTATTTTATACACTTTCCATCTAAATGTCAATGATTTTTGTAGTTTTTCCGACAAACTAACTTATGTTATTTATTATATACTAAATATATATTTTTTCTTGAGAGTTAAAAGTTCTCTCATCTAAATCAATATATTTTAGCGAGTCTTTGGCTCGCTTTTTTCAATTATTTTTC